>Ga0209674_100088_pt1 | contig 181554 bp, 167 predicted proteins | sample AraplaCvi_mMS_r2_FD_184279 | JGI IMG/M metagenome (GOLD analysis project Ga0209674, IMG submission 184279) | Arabidopsis root microbial communities from North Carolina, USA - plate scrape CL_Cvi_mMS_r2 (SPAdes) (version 2) | ecosystem: Host-associated > Plants > Roots > Endosphere | place: USA... | reverse complement strand
TGAGCTGCAGCAGGCGCGGCACGGGCACGAGGGCGGCGGCGTTGCCGATGTCGGTGGCGGCCGGGATCGCCGGCGGCGGGTTGACGACGATCGCCGGTGCCGCGGGTGCCGGTGCGGGCGCGGCGGCAGCAGCCGCGGCGGCCTTCTGCTCGTCGGCGGCGCGCTGGGCCTGCAACTCGGCGACCTGGGCCTGCAGCTTGGCGAGCGCGGCCTGCAGGTCGGCGAGCTGGTCGGCGCGCGCGGCGCCCGTCGTGGCGAGCAGGCTGGCCGCGACGAGCGCGGCCGCCACGGGGTTCATGCGGTAAGACATGGTCTTGGCAGTCATCGGGAGTCTCCTGTGGAAATCGTTCTGGTGGCGGAAGGGAATCGATGTCGCCATGCAGCGGCTCGCCCACGCCTCGCCGCGCCCGGCGTCGAGGTCGCGCAGAGAGTCAGGCGCCGCGGCGCGGGATCAGTAGCGCAGCTGCGCCACCTCGCGCAGTTCCTCGGGCGTCGCGGTGCCGAAGCCGAAGAACTCGAGGTAGGCCGGGATCATCTCGAACAGCATGTCGGTGCCGAGCTGGAACGGGCAGCCCTTGGCGCGCGCCGCAAGCAGCAGCGGCGTCATCTCCTGCTTCATCACCACCTCGCCGACGAAGGTGGTGGGCGCGACGCGCTCCATGTCGAACGGCAGCGGGTCGCCGTCCTTCATGCCCAGCGGCGTCGCGTTGACGATCAGGTCGAAGCCGGCGGGATCGTTCGAGCCGAAGCCGATCTCCAGCTTCGGGTAGTGCGCGCGCAGGCGCTCGGCCAGCGACTGCGACGACGCGGCGTGGCCGTCGAACAGCGCCATCTGCGCCACGCCCGCGGCGGCCAGCGACGCCGCGATCGCCGAGCCCACGCCGCCGTTGCCCGACACCAGCACGCGCTTGCCGGCCAGATCGAGCCCCTTGCGCTGCACGCCGCGCACGAAGCCGGCGCCGTCGAACTGGTCGCCCAGCAGCGTGCCGTCGGGGCGCAGCAGGATCGCGTTGGACGCGCCGGCGATGCGCGCCGTGGGCGTGATCTCGTCGACCAACGAATTGGTGACGACCTTGTGCGGCATCGTCACCAGCGCGCCGCGCACGTTGGACATGCGCAAGATCGCCCTCAGGCTGGCCGGGTAGTCCTCGGGGCGCACGCCCATCGGGATCACCGCGGCGTCGATGCCGTGCTTGTCGAACCAGGGGTTGTAGATCATCGGTGCCTTGAACGACTCCGTCGGGAAGCCGATGTGGGCGATGAGCGTCGTCTTGCCACTGATCATTGCGAATCTCCAGGGTAGGCGGGGCCGGCGGCGCCGCGGCGGGCGCGCGTTGCGCGAGGCGTCCGATGCGGTTGCCGGCTCGTCTCAGGCGGCCTTGCGCCAGCGCGATTGCGAGATCACGACTTCGCGCTGGTGGTCGTATTCGCTCTTGTCGGTGGGCGCGGCGCTGCGGTTGCCCAGATCCTTGAGCGCGACGCGGTAGGTCTCGCGGGCGGTGTAGGCCGAGATCGCGGCGATCGAGGTCGTCACCAGCGTCAGCGTGCCGATCACCAGCGGGATGTTGGCCGACCCCGGAGGCGCGACGGAAGCGAACAGCGCCGGCAGCATCGCGGTGATCATCGTGCCGACGTTCTGCGAGATCGCCATCGCCGAGACGCGGGCGCGGGTCGGGAACAGCTCGGGGTAGAAGCTCGGGAACACGGCGTTGTAGCCCTGGTAGACCACGCCCCACATCAGCAGCGACATGCCGATCGCCAGCGGCACGTTGTGGATGCTGATCGCGTACAGGTAGGCGTACGACAGGACGCCCGAGCCGAGCGCGCCGGCGATGATGAAGGGGCGCCGGCCGATGCGGTCCGACAGGTTGCCCACCATCGGGATGATCATCACCGCGAGGATGTTGCCCAGCACCGGGATCCACAGGTAGACGTCCTTGCTGAAGCCGATGCCGTAGGCCGGCTGCACGGCGTAGGCGGCGCCGAAGATGGTGGCGACGACGGCGATCACGTTCATCAGCGAGCAGCACACCACGCGCAGCATGTCGTCCCAGTGGAAGCGGAAGGCCTCCAGCACGGGCGTCTTGGGCACCGCGCCGCGCTCGGCCTCGGCGGAGAACGCGGGCGTCTCCTCCACTTCGCGCCGGATGACGAAGGCCACCGCGATCACCACGAAGCTGAGGATGAACGGGATGCGCCAGCCCCACTGGTTGAACTGCTCGGTGGGCATGTAGTGCGCGAGCGGCAGGAACACCGCGGCCGCCAGGATCTGCCCGGCCTGCACGCCCTGCAGCGTGAAGCTGGAGAAGAACCCGCGCCGGCCGAACGGCGCGTGCTCCAGGATCATCGAGCTCGCGCCCGAGATCTCGCCGGCCACGGCGAAGCCCTGGATCAGCCGCAGGATCACCAGCAGCACCGGGGCGAGCAGGCCGACCTGGTCGTAGGTGGGCAGCAGGCCGACGGCGATCGTCGAGAAGCCCATCATGAACATGCAGATCAGCAGCACGCGCTTGCGGCCGTGGGTGTCGCCCAGGTGACCCAGGAAGAACGCGCCGATCGGCCGCGCGACGTAGCCCACGCCGTAGGTGGCCAGCGACGCGACGATGGCCGCTGTCGCGTTGCCCTTCGGGAAGAAGATCTGCGGGAAGATCAGCGACGCCGCGGTCGCGTAGATGAAGAAGTCGTAGTACTCGAGCGCCGAGCCGATCCAGCCGCTGGCGGTGGCCTTGCGCGTCTGGATCGTGCTGTGTTCCTGGGTCATGCTTGTCTCCGTTGGGTGGACATCGGGCGGATGACGTCGGCTCCGCCTCTGGAACGGAATGTAGGCAGGGCCACGTTTTTTTCCCAGGGGTCGCCGCAGGGTGACGATCGATCATCGATCGCGTAGGATCTTTGATCGATCGTTCCAAGGGTTTCCACCGAGTACTCACGATGACCGCGCACAAGGAAGTCGACCGCTCGCTGCTGATCGAGGGCCTGGGCAAGGGCCTGCGCGTCATCGAGCTGTTCTCCGACGACCACCCGCGCCTGACCGCCACCGAGGCCGGTGCGCTGGCCGGACTCACGCGCACCGCCGCGCGGCGCTACCTGGTCAGCCTGGTGCACTTCGGCTATGCGGACACCGACGGCAAGCACTACTGGCTGCTGCCGTCGATCCTGCGGCTGGGCCAGAGCTACCTCGAGGCCGCGCGCCTGCCGCGGCTGGTGCGGCCCTTCCTGCAACGGCTGTCGATGCAGACCGGCGAGACGGCCAATCTCAGCGTGCTCGACGGCCACGAGATCGTCTACCTCGAGCGCAGCAACTCGCCGCGCGTCGTGTCGATCGGCTTCCACCCGGGCGCCCGCACGCCGGCGCACGTCGTCTCGCCCGGCTTCGCGATCCTGTCCACCTTCACGCGGCCGAAGCTGGACGCCTGGATCGCCGCGCACGACTTCAGCCGCTTCACGGCCGACACGATCACCGAGGAAGCCGCCTTCCGCGACAAGGTGGCCACGGCCGCGCGGCTGGGCTACTCCTTCGTCAACCAGTACATCGACATCGGCCTGGGCGGCATCGCGGCCACGCTGTTCGACCGCCACGGGCACTGCGTGGGCGCGCTGAGCATGACGTTCCAGCTGCAGCGCTACCCCGAGCAGGCCGCGCTCACGCAGCTGCTGCCGGCGCTGCAGGACGTGGTCAAGGTGCTGCGCGAGGTGATCTGACGCGCGCCGCCCTGGGCGCGGCCATCAGCAGCGCGGCCACCTGCTCGCGCAGCCAGCGGTTGGCCGGCTCCTGGTGGAAGCGTTCGTGCCAGTGCTGCTTGACGGTGAACTGCGGCACCGCGAATGGGCAGGCCAGCACGCGCAGCCCGGCGTTGCGCGCCAGGATCTCGCCGATCTGGCGCGGCAGCGTGGCCACCAGGTCGGAGGTCGAGACGATCGCCGCCAAGCCCAGGAAACCGGGCAGCGACAGCATCACGCGGCGCTCGATGCGGGCGCGGGCAAGCGCGGCCTCGAGGTCGGCGGCGCCGGTGCCCGCGTGCGTCACCACGTGCGCGGCCTCGCGGTAGCCGCGCAGCGTGAGCGTCGCGCCGATGCGCGTGTTGGAGGGTGCGGCCAGGCAGATCCAGTCCTGCGTGAACAGCGCCTGCTGGTAGAAGCCGGTGTCCAGCCAGGGGATGTAGCCGACGGCGATGTCGGCCGCGCCGGACTGCAGCGCGGCGCCGGTGTCGTCGTCGATGCGGATGGCCGTCACGGGCGCGCGGGGCGCCCGCGCGCGCAGGTGCGCGAGTAGGCGCGGGAGCACCGTGGCGTGGCTGGCGTCGGTCATGCAGATGCGCCAGGGCCGCGTGCTGGTGGCGGGGTCGAACGCAGCCTGCGGCGCGGCGATCTCGCCGAGCGCGCGCAGCGCGTCGCGCACCGGGCCGGCGAGCGCCTGCGCGCGCGGCGTGGGCAGCATGCCGCCCGTGGTGCGCACGAACAGCGGGTCGCCCAGGCGGTCGCGCAGCTTGCCCAGCCAGATGCTGACCGTCGGCTGGCTCTGGCCCAGCACCTCGGCCGAGCGCGTGACGCTGCGCGTAGCCAGGATCTGCTCGAACAGCCGCAGCCAGCGCAGGTCCAGCTCGCCCAGGGCGTCGTCAGCGGGGGCGCCGACCTTCATTGCGTCTTGACATGAAGTTCATTGAGCCTGCATCGTAGACGACATGACCATCGGCGCCTATCGTCGCGTCCAGCATGCCTTCCTCCCACGCCCTGCGCCTGCCCGCCGCGGCCGCGCGCCGCCCCGCCGATGCCCGCCTGCTGGGCGCCCTGTTCGTCCTGGCCGCCGTCGCCTGCTTCGCCGGGCTGGACACCACCTCGAAGGCGATCGGCGCGGTGCCGGTGATGATGCTGGTGTGGTTCCGCTACGTGACGCAGGCGTCGGTCACCGCGCTGACGCTGCTGCCCAGCCGGGGCACCGCGCTCCTGCGCACGCGCCATCCCGGCCTGCACGTGCTGCGCGGCGTGCTGATCATGTCCACCAGCGTGTGCTCGTTCATCAGCCTGCGCTACATCCCCGTGGGCGAGGCCACCGCCATCCTGATGCTCACGCCGGTGCTGATGATGCTGATCGCGTCGCTGGCCTTCGGCGAGCACATGTCGCCCGCGCGCTGGGTGCTGATGGGCGGCACCTTCGCCGGCGCGCTGCTGGTGGTGCGGCCGGGCGCCGGGCTGCTGTCGCCGGCGCTGCTGATGCCGCTGGCCACGCTGGCGCTCAACACCGGCTTCCACCTGGTCACCAGCCGGCTCGCGAAGCTGGACGACGTGGGCACCATGCAATTCTGGACCGGATGCACCGGCGCGGCGCTCGCCACGCTGGCGCTGCCCTTCTTCTGGGCGCCGCTCGGCGCCTGGACGACCTGGGTGCTGCTGGGCCTGGTCTGCCTGCTGAGCACCGCCGGCCACTGGATGCTCGTGATCGGCTACGCGAAGGCCGGCGTGGCGACGCTCACGCCGCTGCTTTTCGCGCAGATCGCGTTCAGCACGCTGCTGGGCTGGCTGGTCTTCGCGCACGTGCCCGACGGCTGGGCGCTGGTCGGGCTGCTGGCCATCGCGGGCGGCGGCGCGGCCTGCACCTGGCTGGGCGCCCGCGAGCGCGGGCGGGCGCGCGACGCCGCCACGCTCGCCAACGCGTCGATGGAACACTGACGCCCCCTTGGCCCGTCCATCCGGCGCCGGCGCATCGCCTCGGTGCGCCGCCCGCACCGATTCGGCGTCCTGCACCGTTGCGCCCGGCAGCTCACGCCCGATCGCGGAATTCCCTGTCAAAAGCGCCAGGCTTTCACGCGGATGTCGCAAAATTCTCCGTCTGCTTCAGGTGACAATCCCCCGACGGGGTGATTGACTGACGGATACTCCGCACCCGGCACTACAAGCGAGCCCGCCCGTAGTCTGGCTACAGGGGAACACGCCTTGCCCACCATGTCGAGCGGGTTCTGGCATGGAGCTTGCGATTCCGTCCATCCGTTCGGGGCTAGATAAACGAACGGTCGTTCGGCGCGCCCGCCTGTCACAAGCCACTGCCAATCGGCATCCTGACGATATTCGGTGCGGTCTAAACGCAATAGAGGCGTCGAAAATTAAGGGAAACCCGTAAAGGCTGGAGTGCGGGAGCACGCTATAGTTCGCGACTCCGCTGCGCAGCCGCGTGGTGGAGACGCAGGAAAAGATGCAGCGCCCAACCGGGTCGTCTGGAGGTATTTCGAGTGAATTTTGCTGAATCGCAGCGCAACCCGGGGAAGCATCCGACCGGCTTGATCATCGTCATCATCATGCACGTGCTGCTGGCCTATGCCCTGGTTTCGGGCCTGGCCAAGAAGGTGGTCGACGTGGTGAAGGTCGTCGAGGCGAAGGCCGTCGATGCGCCGCCGCCGCCCCCGCCGCCGCCGCCGAAGGATCTGCCGCCGCCGCCCAAGAACCTGCCGCCGCCGCCGGTCTACGTGCCGCCGCCGCCGGTCGACGTCCCGCCGCCGCCCGTGCAGCAGACGATCACCACCACCAACGTCCTGCCGCCGCCGGCACCTGACCGCAAGGTCGAGCCCGCTGCCCCGCCGGCCCCGGTGGCCGCCCCCGCCGTCGTCGCCCGCCCGGCCAAGTTCAATGCGAACGATCCGGCTTGCAAGCCCGAGTACCCGCCCGCCGCCGTGCGTGCCGGCGCCACCGGCATCACCAAGATGCGCTTCGTGGTCGACGCCACCGGCAAGGTGACCAGCGCCGAGATCGTCGGCTCGTCCGGCCCGACCCGCGAGCACCGCCTGCTGGACAACGCGGCCAAGAGCACCATCGCGGCGTGCCCGTTCACGCCCGGCGTGGACGCCGAGGGCAGGCCCACGGGCACCACGGTTCCGGTCGAATACGTCTGGAAGCTCGAATAAGTCGGCAAGAGCCCGCGGCCCCGATGGGCCCGGCGGGCTTTTTTTCGCCATCCCTTCTTTCCTTTTTTCTGTGATACCCGGCCATGACCGACATGCTGGCCGGCACCATTCCCCCGGAGGAACCATGTCCTTTCTGAACACGATGCGCACTCCCTTTGCGGCCGCGCTCCTCGCGCTGGCGACCATCGCCGCCGCCCCGACCACCGCTCTGGCGCAAGCATCGGCTCCGGCGGACGCGACCGCATCGGCTCCGGCCGCTCCCGCGGCTTCCGACGTCTCGGCCACGCCGGCTCCGGCCGCGGTCGACACCAGCGCCGCCCCGGCGCCGGCCGCCGAAGGCAAGGCCACCATCGAGAACCCGTACGGCCTGGGCGCGCTGTGGCGCGACGGCGGCTGGATCGCCAAGTTCAACCTGGTGATCATGCTGATCATGTCGATGGGCAGCTGGTACATCATCTTCACGAAGTACTGGGAACAGCGCAAGATGTTCCAGTCGGCCAACGGCGTGAACGACGGCTTCTGGACCGCGGGTTCGATCAAGGCCGGCACCAACACGCTGGAAGAAGGCTCGGCCTTCCGCTACATCGCCGAATCCGGCCTGAAGTCCAGCGACCACCACGAAGGCACGCTGGTCGAGCAGATCGACCGCCACACCTGGATCTCGATGAGCGTCTCGCGCGCCGTTGAAAACATCCAGTCGCGCCTGTCGGACGGCCTCGCCTTCCTGGCCACCGTCGGTTCCACGGCCCCGTTCGTCGGCCTGTTCGGTACCGTGTGGGGCATCTACGGCGCCCTGACCCAGATCGGTATCGCCGGCCAGGCGTCGATCGACAAGGTCGCCGGCCCCGTCGGTGAAGCGCTGATCATGACCGCCATCGGCCTGGCCGTCGCCGTCCCCGCCGTCATGGGCTACAACTGGCTCGTCCGCCGCAACAAGTCGGTGATGGAAAAGGTCCGCGCGTTCTCGGGCGACCTGCACAACGTCCTGCTGGCCGGCAAGCGCTGAACTCGCGTTTCTTCTGAACGCCAGTAACGCGAAGGAATTCCCATGGCAATGAATGTCGGAAGCGACAGCGGCGACGGGGAAGAGGAAGTCAACTCGACCATCAACACGACGCCCCTCGTGGACGTCATGCTGGTCCTGCTGATCATCTTCCTGATCACGATCCCGGTCGTGACCCAGTCGATCACGCTGGAGCTGCCCAAGGAAAAGAACGTCGTGACCACCACCAAGCCGGAGAACATCCTGCTGGCGGTCAGCAAGGACGGCGATGTCTACTGGAACACCCACCAGATCCACGACATCGACGAACTGGTCACGATGCTCACCGAGAAGGCCAAGATCAAGCCGCAACCCGAGGTGCACATCCGCGGTGACCAGGGCGCTCGCTACGAGTCCATCGGTCGCGTGGTGTTCGCCTGCCAGCGTGCGGGCATCGTGAAGGTCGGCTTCATCACCGAGCCGCCGCCGAACCAATAAGGAACCCACCCCATGGCAATGAATCTGAGCGACGGTGGTGGCGACGGCGACGTGATGGTGGACATCAACACCACGCCGCTGATCGACGTGATGCTGGTGCTGCTGATCATGCTGATCATCACGATCCCGATCCAGACGCACGCGGTGAAGTTGAACATGCCGCAGAACACGCCGAGCAAGCCGGAGAAGCTGCCCGATGTCGTCGAGATCGTCGTCGACTTCGACGGCCAGATCGGCTTCGCCGGCGAGGTGATCAAGGATCGCGCGGACCTGGAAGCGCACCTGTATCGCCTGACGCAGCGTCCGGACCAACCGGAAGTGCACCTGATCCCGAACAAGCTGGCGCCGTACAAGTACGTCGCCGAAGTGATGGCCGAGGCGCAGCGCCTGGGTGTCACCAAGATCGGCATCGTCGGGAACGAACAGTTCACGCACTGATCCAAGACCGTACCTCTCCTTCCGAAGGCGCACTGCTCGCAGTGCGCCTTCTCCCATTCAGAGTGTCACCTTACAGGTTCGAACAACCCATGAAGACCACCCGTCTCCTGGCCGCCCTGCTGCTGGCCGCCGGCTTGGCGCAAGTCCAGGTCGCCCACGCCGTGTCCGCCGCCGTCGCCAAGCCGCTCAAGGAAGCCAGCGAGCTCGTGCGCGCCGGCAAGGCCAAGGAAGCCCTGGCCAAGCTCAACGGCGTCACCGGCACCGGTCCGGAAGACAACTACATGCTGGCGCGCATCCGCGGCGCCGCGTACCAGCGCATGGGCGACAACGGCCAGGCGGCCCAGCAGCTCGAGGCCGCGTTCGCCACCGGCCACGTGCCCGCGAGCGAAGCCGGCCCGCTGGCCGAGACGATCGCCGGGGTCTACGCCCAGCAGCACAACAACGCCAAGGCGATGCAATGGGTCGAGAAGGCGCGCGCCGCCGGCGACAACAGCGGCACGCTGCGCCAGATCCAGGACTACGTCCAAGGCTCCAGCGGCGACTACGGCCAGATCGCGCGCGACAACGCCGCCAAGGTGCAGGCCGCCGAAGCCGCCGGCCGCCGTCCGGACGAGGACGACCTGCTGCGCCTGGCCGACGCCTACCGCCACACCAACAACAAGGCGGGCGACCTCGGCGTCAAGGAAAAGCTGGTGCTCAACTACCCGAGCAACAAGCAGTACTCCAGCATCTACCTGGCCGACCTGCCGGGCAAGGCCGGCTTCTCGGCGCGCTTCTCGCTCGACCTGCTGCGCCTGCGCCTGGCCTCGGGCAACCTCACGGCCGCCGCCGACTACATGGAGATGGGCCAGCTGCTGCTGCAGGCCCAGCTGCCCGCGGAAGCCAAGATGGTGCTGGACAAGGGCTACGCCGCCGGCGTGCTCGGCACCGGCGCGGAAGCGTCGCGCCAACAGCGCCTGCGCGACCTGGTCAACAAGAGCGCCGCCGACGCGACCGCCTCGCTGGCCAAGCGCACCGCCGACGCCAAGGCCGGCAAGACGGGCGACGACCTCGTGGCCATCGGCGCCGAGTACGCGTCGATGGGCAAGTACGAGGAAGGCATCGCGCTGATCCAGGAAGGCATCGGCAAGGACAGCCTGAAGCATCCGGAAGACGCCAAGCTGCGCCTGGGCGTGGCCCAGCTGCAGTCGGGCAAGGGCAAGGCCGCCGCCGCCAAGACGCTGCGCACGGTGCAGGGCACGGACGGCGCGCCGGAGATCGCACGCCTGTACATCGCCCTCGGCGTCGCCTCCTGATCGGCGACCGGCACGCGGGGCCACGCCCATGTCCTCCGCGCTGCCGGACTTCCTCGAACCGCTGGGCGACGGCCTCTGGGCCATCGACACCGGCTTCCATCGCGACCGCTTCGACGCCGCCTACCTGGTGGCCGACGGCGGTCGCGCCGCTTTCGTCGACACGGGCACCGCGTTCGCCGTGCCGCGGCTGCTGGCGTCGCTCGACGCGCTGGGCATCCGGCGCGCGGCGGTCGACTTCGTGATCGCCACCCACGTCCACCTCGACCATGCCGGCGGCGTCGGCCAGCTGATGCAGGCGCTGCCCACGGCGCGGCTGGTGGTGCACCCGCGCGGCGCGCGCCACATGATCGACCCCGTCGCGCTGTGGCAAGGCGCGCTGGGCGTCTACGGCGAGGCGCAGATGGCCAAGGCCTACGGCGAGCTGCTGCCGGTGCCCGAGGAGCGCGTGCGCTCGACGACCGACGGCGAGACGATCCACCTCGCCGGTCGCCCGCTGCAGTTCGCGCACACGCCGGGCCACGCGCTGCACCACCACTGCATCTGGGACGCGCGCAGCCAGGGCTGGTTCACCGGCGACAACTTCGGCATGGCCTATCCGGAGTTCAACGTCGACGGCCGCGCCTTCATCTTTCCCACCACCACGCCGGTGCAGTTCGATCCGGACGCGATGCGCGCGTCGATCGCGCGCCTGCTCGCGGCCTCGCCGCGGCAGATGTTCCTCACCCACTACAGCCGCATCCGCCACGTGCCCGACTGCGCTGAGCGGCTGCTGGCGATGGTCGATGCCACCGTCGCCGCCGCGCTTGCGCACCGCGACGCACCAGATCGCCAGGCCGCCGTCGGCGCCGCGCTGATGCGCCTGTACGCCGACGGCGCGCGCGACTTCGGCGTGGCCCTGTCCGACGCGCGCATCGCCGAGCTGCTGCACGACGACGTGCAACTCAACGCGGCCGGTCTCATCGCCTGGCTGGACCGGCCCTCGCGCGCCGCGCCCGCACGCGCGACGGCCTGAAAAGCCGCGAATCGGCGCGGCGCGGCCCGCGCCGCGCGCCGTATAGTTGACGGCACCCACCGCGCGCCGCGCACACGCACGCCGGCGCCGCCTTCCCCAGACATCGATTCCTGAAGATTCCGCCATGAGCAGCACCATTTCCTTCGGCCTCGCGGGCCGCGTCGTCGTCATCACGGGCGCGTCCAACGGCATCGGCGCCGCGTGCGCGCGCCGGCTCGCGCGCGACGGCGCGCACGTGGCCCTGTGGGACGTCGCCGACGGCCCCGGCAACGCGTTGGCCGCCGAACTGAAGGCCGCGGGCCAGCGCGCCGCGTTCTTCCGCTGCGACGTGTCGTCCAAGGCCGCGGTCGACGCCGCCACCGCCGCCACGGTCGCCGAGTTCGGCCGCATCGACGGCCTCGTCAACAACGCCGGCATCTTCCGCGCGGCGGAGTTCCTCGACGTCACCGAGGAAGACTGGGACGCCGTCATCAACGTCAACCTGAAAGGTGCGTTCCTCGTCGGCCAGGCCGTCGCGCGCCACATGGTGACCGCCAAGCGCGGCGCGATCGTCAACATGTCGTCCGTCAACGGCCTGATGGCGATCGCCACCATCGCCAGCTACAACGCGAGCAAGGGCGGCATCAACCAGCTCACGCGTGCCATGTCGCTGGGCCTGATCGACCACGGCGTGCGCGTCAACGCCGTCGCGCCCGGCACGATCGCCACCGACCTCGCGCGCGACGCGGTGCTCACCAGCGACGCGGCGCGCCAGCGCATCCTGGGCCGCACGCCGATGAAGCGCCTGGGCGAACCCGAGGAGATCGCCGACGTCGTCGGCTTCCTGCTCAGCGACGCGTCCAGCTACGTCACCGGCGAGATCGTCTACGTCGACGGCGGCCGCCTCGCCCTCAACTACACCGTCCCCGCCTGACCATGTACCAGCCCGCGCACTTCGTCGAACACGATCCCGGCACGCTTCTCGCGCTGATGAAGGCGCATCCGCTGGCCACACTCGTGCGCGGCGGGGCGGAGCTGTCGGCCGACGTCCTGCCGATCGAGGTGGAGCGCGTGGGCGACGGCTGGCGCATGACGGCGCACGTGGCGCGCGCCAACCCGCTCTGGCGCGAGGCCGACGGCCAGCCCGTGCTGCTGGTGTTCCAGGGCCCGCAGGCCTACGTCTCGCCCAGCTGGTACGCCAGCAAGGCCGAGCACGGCAAGGTCGTGCCCACCTGGAACTACACGATGGTGCAGGCGCACGGCCGCCTGCGCGCCATCGACGATCCTGCCTGGGTGCGCACCTTCGTCACGCGCCTGACCGAGGCGCACGAGCACGGCCGCACCGTGCCCTGGCACGTCACCGACGCGCCGCACGACTACATCGCCGCCACGCAGCGCGCGATCGTCGGCATCGAGATCGAGGTCACGCGCGTCGAGGGCAAGTTCAAGCTGAGCCAGAACCGCTCGGCCGACGACCGCACCGGCGTCGTGCTGGGCCTGCAGGCCGATGCGACCGCGCAGCGCCAGGCCGAGGCCGATGCGACGGCCCAGGCGATGCTGGCGGCCGAGGCGCGGCGGCGCGAGACCGCGGCGAAGTAAGGCGCGGCGCGCATCGGTGACCGTCGTGACGGCCGGCATCGACGCCCTTCTCGATCGAAACGGCACCGCAGTGTTCATCCGGTGCTGGCTCGCGCTGCTGCCGATCGTGCTGCCCGCGATCGTGGCCTTGGCGCAGCGAAGCGTGCGGCGGGAAATGCGCGGCTACGTGCCGGCGTCGATGGCCCGCAGCGTCGGGTACCCGGCGCTGGGCGTGCTGCTCGTGGTCGTGCCGTGCATCGTCGCGAACCTCTTGCTCGTGCCGGCCTTGCTCGACGCCCACCCAACTGGATGATCGTCAGCGCCGCGCTGCTGCTGACCTGGCCGGCCTGGATCGTCATTGCGGCGCTGATCGAGGCACGGCAATGGCGCGTGCCTCGCACGTCGCCCGGCATGCCCGGGCCCTGGGCCCATGTCGCGACATGGATCGCCTACGCGGCCGTGTTCCTCGCGCCGATCGGACTCCTCGCGACGGACGACCGGATCATCGACCGCAAGATCGACCAGGCGTTCTTCGACCTCGACGCGTTTCGCACCGCGGTCCAACGGTTCGCGCAGGCGCGGCACCATCTTCTCGACGACGCCGAAGGCCTGGGTGCCCTCACCGCGGGTCCCGAGGCAGAACTGGCTCGTGTGCCGCGCGACCCCTGGCAGCAGCCCTACGTGTACCGCCGGACAGGCGGCACGCCCGGCTTCGTCGTCTATTCGATGGGCGCCGACGGCGTCGACGATCGCGGCGCCGGCGACGACGTCACGACACGCGACAAGTCGTACCGCTGCGAGACGTACGACGAAGAATGCGCCGGCAGCCGGGCGTGGTGGCGCCATGTCGCGCTCGCGGTGTCGTTCCTCGGCGGCGCCGCACGCTTGATCTTCAGCGCCCTGCGCGCGAGCGCGCAGGGCGCACGCGAGGCCGCCGGCGCGCGGTTGCGTCGTCGAGAGTCTCGAGGCCTGGGCTGACGAGGCGCCGCCGATCCACGCGACACGACGCCGACAACCCACGGACACCGCGCCGATGGCGCCGCTGGAAGCCCCTCGCCGCCTACCTCGCCAGCCTCGCGTGGCTGGGTACCCAGGGAGCCGCGTATCAGGGCCGGACTCAGGCCGGCCTGATCAAGGCCGCGGGATCGCCGCCGCCTGCTTCGCCAGCTCGGTGATGCGCGCCCAGTCGCCGCTCTTCATCGCGTCGGCCGGGGTCAGCCACGAGCCGCCGACCACCTTCACGTTGGGCAACGCGAGGAACTGCGGCGCGGACTCGACGGTCACGCCGCCCGTCGGGCAGAACGCGATGTCGGCGAACGGGCCGGAGAAGGCCTTCAGCAACGGGATGCCGCCCACCGCGGTGGCGGGGAACAGCTTGAGGAAGGTGAAGCCGTCGTCGGCGGCCATCATGATCTCGCTGCCGGTGGACACGCCCGGCAGAAGCGCCACGCCCAGCGACTTGCAGGCGTCGCCCACGGCCTTGGTGTAGCCCGGGCTGACGATGAACTTCGCGCCGGCCTTGTGCGCGGCGTGCACGTCGTCGCCGTCGCGCACGGTGCCCGCGCCGACCACGGCACCGGGCACCTCGCGCGCGATCGCCTGGATGGCGGGCAGGCCGGCCGCGGTGCGCAGGGTCACTTCGAGCACGCGCACGCCGCCGGCGACCAGCGCCTTGGCCATGGGGACGGCGTCCTCGAGGCGGTCGATGACGATGACCGGGATGACCGGGCCGTAGGAAGCGAGTGCTAGCGGGTTCATGGCGATGTCCTGTTCAATGTTCGTTGTCGTTCGACGATGCGGGGCTCAGGGCAGCCACGTGCACGCGCCCTCTTCGGCCGTCGTGACGTTGCGCCGCAGCCCGGCGAAGAGGTTGCGGCCGAAGCCCGCGCCGTGCGCCTCGCCGAGCGCCTGGCTGCGTTCGGCCAGCGGGCGCGCGGCCCATTCGGCCTCGGGCACCAGCACCTGCAGCGTGCCGGCGATGGCATCGAGGCGGATCAGGTCGCCGTCGCGCACCTTGGCCAGCGGGCCGCCGCCGAGCGCCTCGGGGCTGACGTGGATCGCGGCCGGCACGTTGCCCGACGCGCCGCTCATGCGCCCGTCGGTCACCAGCGCCACCTTGAAGCCGCGGCCCTGCAGCACCGCCAGCGGCGGCGTCAGCTTGTGCAGCTCGGGCATGCCGTTGGCGCGCGGGCCCTGCCAGCGCACCACGGCCACGAAGTCCTTCTCCAGCGTGCCGGCCTGGAAGGCCTTGAGCAGGTCTTCCTGGGCGTCGAACACCTGGGCCGGGGCCTCGATGACGTGCTTGTCCGCCGGCACCGCCGACACCTTGATCACCGAGCGGCCGAGGTTGCCCTCGAGCAGCTTCAGGCCGCCCTGCGCGCTGAACGGCTCGGCCGCGGTGCGCACGACGGTATCGTCGCCGGAGGCTGCCGGCAGCGGCGTCCAGACGACCTTTCCGCCTTCGAGCGACGGCACCTCGCCGTAGGCCGCCATGCCGCGCTCGGCGACGGTGACGACGTCGCCGTGCGCGAGGCCCGCGTTGACCAGCTCGCGCAGCACGAAGCCCGGGCCGCCGGCGTCCTGGAACTGGTTCACGTCGGCGCTGCCGTTCGGGTAGACGCGCGCCAGCAGCGGGATGACGGTCGACAGCTCGGCGAAGTCCGACCAATCGATCAGGATGCCCGCGGCGCGCGCCACGGCCACCCAGTGGATCAGGTGGTTGGTGGAGCCGCCGGTGGCCAGCAGGGCGATCATCGCGTTGACGATGCAGCGCTCGTCGACCTGCACGCCGATCGGCACGTTGCGGCGCTCGCGCGTGAGCGACAGCACCGTCTTGACGGCCTCGGTGTTGAGCGCGGTGCGCAGTTCGCTGTGCGGGTGCACGAACGCGGCGCCCGGCACGTGCAGGCCCATCGCTTCCAGCAGCATCTGGTTGGAGTTGGCCGTGCCGTAGAAGGTGCACGTACCAGGGCCGTGGTAGGCCTTGCTCTCGGCCTCGAGCAGCTCGGCGCGGCCGACCAGGCCTTGCGCGGCCTGCTCGCGCACCTTGGACTTGGCCTTGTTCGACAGGCCCGTGGACATCGGCCCCGCCGGCACGAACACGCACGGCAGGTGGCCGAAGGACAGCGCACCGATCAGCAGGCCCGGCACGATCTTGTCGCAGATTCCCAGCAGCAGCACGGCGTCGAACACGTCGTGCGACAGCGCGATGGCGGTGGACATGGCGATGGTGTCGCGCGAGAACAGCGACAGCTCCATGCCCGGCGCGCCCTGCGTGACGCCATCGCACATCGCCGGAACGCCGCCGGCGACCTGCACCGTGGCGCCGAGCGCGGCGGCATCGCGCCGGATCTGCTCGGGATAGCCTTCATACGGCTGGTGGGCCGACAGCATGTCGTTGTAGGCCGTGACGATGCCGATGTGCGGCGCGCGCTCGGCCACGACCCGCAGCTTGTCGTTGGGCGGCATGCCGGCGAACGCGTGGGCGACGTTGGCGCAGCCCAGGCGCTCCGCGCCGCGCGCCCGCGTGCGCAGGGCGTCGACGTGGCCGAGGTAGTCGGCGCGCGTGCCCGCGCTGCGGCGGCGGATGCGTTCGGTGACGGCGGCGACCGTCGCGTTCAGGGGAGGCGTGGCGGTGTAACTCATGGTTTGATTATCCGGTAACTCCGTTACATGGTCAAACCAGCACGGGCAGCAGGGAATGACGTGTCGATTTCAGGCGCCCGCCGGGCGGCAACCGGTGCGCCCGCGTGCTGCAGTGTGCGCCTTCCAGCCGCGGCACGCGAGCGCGGGGACGAGCGTCGCCCGCGCGGATGGCCCTGTCGTGAAACCGGGGCGCGGCGCCTGCGCGTGGGCGTCGACGCGACCGGCGCGCGCCGCGCGCAGTCGCTAGATCGCGATCTCGGACGAGCCGTCGATGCGCCGTTGCGCAACGGCGAGGTCGTCGACGGTGTCGATGTCGAACAGCACGCCGGGGTCGTCGAGCTCGACCGCTGCGGTGGGGTAGCGCGCGAGCAGGCGGCGCGCGCCCTCGTCGCCCTTGAGCATCACGAGCTCGGAGAACAGTTCGGCCGCGAAGCCCACGGGATGGCCGCGGCGCCCGCGATGCTGCGCGAACGCGATGGGCTGCTGGTCGAGCGCATCGGCAACCGCGCGCAGGCTGCTCGGCTTGACGAGCGGCATGTCGGCCGGCAACACGAGCCAGCCGGTGGCGCTCGCATGGATCGACACGCCCGCGGCGATCGAATCGCCCATACCCCACCCGGTGTGCGAGCGGCCCTCGACCACGACCATGTCCTCGGGCGCGACGAGCCCTTTGGCTTCGGGCACCAGCGCATCCGAGATGACGAGCACGACCGACATCTCGGATGCGATGGCATTTCGCAAGGTCCGCACGAGCACGCTCTCGCCGCCCAGCTTTTCGCTGAGCTTGTGACGCGTTCCCTGATATCGGCTCCCTGCGCCTGCAGCCAGCACGACGACGGCCGGTTCGTTTTTCATGGGCGCATGGCGCGCGGCGTCTTCCTGAGGCGGCCGCGCATTGAATGGTTATGTGCCTCAAGAATCGTTGCTGAACCCCTTTTGTTCCAGTGGGACGTTTACCTAAGGCGTTCCCCTAAACTTGTGTCCTGTCCTGGATAGGGCTGCGATCAGCAGAACGCGCAGCAATCGGGTCGGAGCAAGGCGCAAACCGCAGTCGTGCGGGTTTGCACGACGAGGATTTGCAACGCGGCACCGGCCCGATTGGAGCCGTTCTGCCGCAGCCATAGGCAGGACAGGGCACACGAAATGGATCATTCGAAAAACCTCGCCGACGAACGCAAGAGCTACGAGCGCGACGCGCTCGAGGAAAGCCATGCCGCGCTCGATCCGCTGCGCCAGTTCCGGTCGTGGATGGACGAGGCCTTCGCCGCGAAGGTGCCCGAGCCGAACGCGATGACACTGGCCACCGTGGGGGCCGACGGCCGGCCCTCCACGCGCATCGTGCTCATCAAGGGCTACGACGAGCGCGGCATCGTCTGGTTCACCAACTACGACAGCCGCAAGGGCCGCGAGCTCGCGGTACATCCGGTCGCGGCGCTGCAGTTCCACTGGGTCGAGCTCGAGCGCGTCGTACGCATCGAAGGCGCGGTCGAGCGCGTGGACGACGCCGAGTCCGACGCGTATTTCGCCTCGCGCCCGCTCGATTCGCGCATCGGCGCCTGGGCCTCGCCGCAGAGCGAGGTCATCGCCTCGCGCGCGGTGCTCGTGGCCAATGCGGCCAGGTACGCGACGAAGTTCCTGATGCATCCCCCGCGCCCGCCGCACTGGGGCGGCTTCCGCCTGAAGCCCGACACGTGGGAGTTCTGGCAGGGCCGCAAGTCGCGCCTGCACGACCGCCTGCGCTATCGCATGGTCGACGGCGCGTGGGTGCGCGACCGCCTCGCGCCCTGATTGCGCACCAGGCCAGGCGCTCGCCGAACTCGCGCCGGAACTTCACCAGCTTCGGGCTGATCACCGCCGCGCAGTAGCCCTGCTCCGGATGGTTCGCGTAGCAGCGCTGGTGATAGGGCTCGGCCGGCGCGTAGTTGTCCAGCGGCGCGATCTTGGTGGCCACGCCACCCCCTAGTTCGTGGTCGGCTTCGGCTCGCACGCGCTCGATCACGCCGCGCAGCTGCGCGAACACCGCCTCCACGCACCAGAAGCAGCCGCCGGCCAGGGCGATGGTCTCGATCGCCTCGCTCGTCCCTCGCTCCTTGTGGTGCACGCAGGGCTCGCGCGCGTCGCGCGGCCGATCATGCCCCCGCCGCGACGCTCCGCGACAATGCCGCCCATGTTCGCTGACTGGCTGACCTCCGCCGGCCTCGGGCCGCTCAAGCCCGTCGTCTCCGCCCTGGTGCTGCCGCCGGCGCCGTTCCTCGCGCTCGCGCTGGCCGGCGCGTTCCTCGCGCGCACGCGGCCGCGCACGGGGCGCGCGCTCGCGGCGGCCGGCTGCGTGGGCGTGTGGCTGGGCTGCTGCGTCGGCGCGGCGCGCTGGGTCGAGACGGCGTGGCTGGACATCCCGCCCCCGCTGGACGCCGCGCAGCGCGCACAGCTCAAGGCGCGCGCCGCGGCCGGCGCCCCGCTGGCCATCGTCGTGCTGGGCGGCGGGGTCGATGCCGATGCGCGCGAGTACGGCGGCGGCGACCTGGCCGCGCCGTCGCTGCAGCGGCTGCGCTACGGCCTGTGGCTCGCGCGCCAGACCGGCCTCCCCTTGGCCGGCTCGGGCGGCCTCGGCTGGGCGCAGCCCGGCGGAAAGGCGCCGGCCGAGGCCGCGCGCATGGCCGAGATCGCACGCGACGAATACGGCATGCCGCTGCGCTGGATCGATCCGACGTCGCGCGACACGCACGAGAACGCCGCCAACACGATCGCCCTGCTGCGGCCCGACGGCATCGACGAGATCGTCCTCGTCACCACCGGCAACCACATGCCGCGCGCGCTGCGCGAGTTCCGCGCCGCGGCCGCGTCGGCATCCGCGCCGATGCGCATCGTGCCCGCCAGCATGGGCGAGGCGCTTCCCGCCGACTCCGCGCTGCTGCGCTGGATGCCCTCGGGCAACGGCCTGCAGCGCATGCGCGCGGCGCTGCACGAGGTGCTCGGCCGCCTGGTCGACACGCGCTCGTCCTGAAATGACGAAGCCCCGATCACTTGAGGATGATCGGGGCTTCCTGGACGACTTGAACGTCGTCCGTTGGGGATCCGGAGCAGAACGCCCGGGGCCCCGATTGCGCATCGACTGCGCAGAGGGGAGTGCCTCCTTGAGGCAGTTCTAAGATAGTCCTGCCGACCGTTCGTCGCAAGGAAATATCCGCGAATGATCAGGTTGTCCTGATAGCCTCATTGGCCCTTGACGGGCGCCATGACTTGCGAGAAAAGGCCGTCCAGCCTGGCCTCGACATCCTTGCTCAGCGCACCCGTCATCGTGATCGGCCGACCCCACTCGCGGCTCGTCTCGCCGGGCCATTTCGACGTCGCGTCCAGGCCCATCTTGCCGCCCAGGCCGCTCACCGGCGACGCGAAGTCGAGGTAGTCGATCGGCGTGTGGTCGACCAGCGTGGTGTCGCGCACCGGATCCATGCGCGTCGTGATGGCCCAGATCACCTCGTTCCAGTCGCGGATGTCGATGTCCTCGTCGACCACCACGATGAACTTCGTGTACATGAACTGGCGCAACACGCTCCACAGCCCGAACATCAGCCGCTTGGCGTGGCCCGCGTAGGCCTTCTTCATCGAGATGACGGCCATGCGGTAGCTGCAGCCCTCGGGCGGCAGGTAGAAGTCGACGATCTCGGGGAACTGCTTCTGCAGCAGCGGCACGAAGACCTCGTTGAGCGCCACGCCCAGCACGGCGGGCTCGTCGGGCGGCTTGCCGGTGTAGGTCGAGTGGTAGACCGGGTCGCGGCGGTGGGTCAGGCGGTCGAGGCGAAAGACCGGGAACCAGTCGCGCTCGTTGTAGTAGCCGGTGTGGTCGCCGTACGGGCCCTCGAGCGCGTGCAGGTAGCCGTTGATCTCCTTGAGCGGCACGCCGTGCTCGCTGTGGCCCGTCCAGCCGGTCTCGGCGACGGGGATGTGGCCTTCCAGCACGATCTCGGCGCGCGCGGGCACCTGCAGCATCAGGCCGTCCTCGCCGGTCCGGGTGTCGACCAGCTCCGTGCGGCCGCCGCGCAGCAGGCCGGCGAACTGGTACTCGCCCAGCGTGTCGGGCACCGGCGTGACGGCGCCCAGCGTCGTCGCCGGGTCGGCGCCCAGCGCACAGACCAGCGGGAACGGCTTGCCGGGGTTGACGCGTGCGAAGTCACGGAAGTCGAGCGCGCCGCCGCGGTGGGTCAGCCAGCGCATGATCAGCGCGTTGCGGCCGATCACCTGCTGGCGGTAGATGCCCAGGTTCTGCCGCAACCGCGGCTTCGGGACGTTGCGCGGGCCGCGGGTGACGACCAGGCCCCAGGTGACCAGCGGGGCGGCGTCGCCGGGCCAGCAGGTCTGGATCGGCCACTGGCCCAGGTCGATCTCGCCGGCCTCCTGGACGACCTCCTGGCACGGCCCGCTGCGCAGCACGGCGGGCTTCATGTCCCACAGCGCCTTGCCCATGGTCCACAACTTGCCGGCGTCCTTGATCGACTTCGGCGGCTCCGGCTCGCGCAGGTTGGCCAGCAGCTGGCCGATCTCCCGCAGCTCGGAGATGTCGGTCGCGCCCATCCCGAGAGCCACGCGATGGGGGGTCCCGAACAGGTTGGCGAGCACCGGCACGCGATACCCGGTCGGGTTCTCGAACCACAGCGCCGGACCCTTCTGGCGCAGAACCCGATCGGCCAGGGCGGTCATTTCGAGCTTGGGGGAGACCGGCGCTGTTACACGGCTGAGCTCCCCAAAACCCTCAAGATTGGCCGCGAAATCGCGCAAATCACGGTATTTCATAATTTTTGGTTATGACTTGATAGACCTATATTGTTGACGGGTTATTACGAGGCACTGATAATTTCGCCAGACGTAACACCAGGGTTATCCCTGCCCGACGAGGCAAAACCCTGAAGGCTGCCGCCGGTTGCTAGACGCAGAACCCCGGCCATGAATCGCAGCGAGCCATTATCGCCAGCGTCCTGTACGCCGCGACGAAGCGCCCTTGAGCGCCGTCAGCCGGCCGGCGCTGTGAAAGGAGAGAGATGCTTCAACCCCAAGCCGTCGTGCGCAACGCACTGACCACCGGGCGCGAATCGGTGAAGGTCTTCCTGACCGACGTGGGCCACGGCCTGCTCGACGTGAGCCACAGCATGCTGGCCATGGTGGGCCTGGCCGTCGTGGCCGGTGCCTTGTTCATGAGCAGCCAGGACGACCTGCGCGACAGCCTCGAAGCCCGCGCCTGGGGCTGGCTGGAAGCCCGCCACCTCGCGCGCAGCGGTGGCGAGGACCTGGCCGCCGCGGCCGAGTCCGAGCCGACGTCCGCCGGCCCGATCAACACGTCGTCGACCGCCGACCCGGCCGACCTGACGCGCGCCCAGGCCAACGTGGCCCGCTGGATCGTGCGCCGCTACCACGTGGCGCCCGAGCCGGTCGCCCGCCTCGTCCAGGAATCGTGGACCGTGGGCCAGCGCACCGGCATCGAGCCGACGCTGATCCTGTCGGTCATGGCCATCGAATCCAGCTTCAACCCGTTCGCGCAGAGCCCGGTGGGCGCGCAGGGCCTGATGCAGGTGATGACCAAGGTGCACAGCGACAAGTACGAGTCCTACGGCGGCCACCTGGCGGCGTTCGACCCCGTCAGCAACCTGCGCGTGGGCGTGCTGGTGCTCAAGGAATGCATCGCCAAGGCCGGCGGCCTGGCGGGCGGCCTGCACTATTACGTCGGCGCCGGCGCCATGGAGGACGATGGCGGCTACGCGGCCAAGGTGATGGCCGAGCAGGAACTGCTCAAGCGTGTCGCGGCCGGCCAGAACGTGCCGCCGACCGTCGTACCCATCGTCGCCAACGTCGTGCCGGCCCCGGTCGCCACACCGGTGCCGGCGGCCCCGGCCGCGGCAGCCAGCGAGTCGACGGCCCACGCCACGGCGCCCGAGCAGGACGCGCTGGCGCAGCCGGAACGCGAGCGCGTGGCGCTGGCGCACTGACCCGTCGGAGATCCACCGGACGGGCGCCTCGGCGCCCGTTTTTCATTCGGCGGCGCGGGCGGCGCGCGCCCGACCCGCTTCGTATTGCGCGAATCGACGCTCGCCTCCACCCGCGCCCGCGGCCACCCGGTTAAACTGGCGGCTCGCGCGACTGGCGACAGGACGCGTCCTGAAGGGGATCCCCAGCCGGACTCCGGACGTGTTGCGAGGTGGGCCACCACCGGGAAGCGCGAAGGGCAGCCGGAACCACCGTCCCGGCCCGCCCTCTCAGCCGTTCGCCTGGGCAGCGCGTCCTTCGCGCACCGCTGATCTCGATCGCCGACGGCGCCCGTGCGCCCGAGGGCGGGATCCGCGAGGCCCAACCGACGCGCCCAGATTGCCCTCAATCCAAGGAACCTCCATGTTCGACCGCCAACAATCGACGATCGCCAACGTTGACCCCGCCATCTGGGCCGCCATCCAGGCCGAGAACCTGCGCCAGGAACAGCACATCGAGCTGATTGCCTCGGAGAACTACACCTCGCCGGCGGTGATGGCCGCGCAGGGCTCGCAGCTCACCAACAAGTACGCCGAAGGCTACCCGGGCAAGCGCTACTACGGCGGCTGCGAGAACGTCGACGTCGTCGAGCAGTTGGCCATCGACCGCATCAAGCAGCTGTTCGGCGCCGAGAACGCCAACGTGCAGCCCAACTCCGGCTCGCAGGCCAACCAGGCCGTGTTCCTGGGGCTGCTGCAGCCCGGCGACACCATCATGGGCATGAGCCTGGCCGAAGGCGGCCACCTCACGCACGGCATGGCGCTGAACATGAGCGGCAAATGGTTCAAGGTCGTGTCGTACGGCCTGAACGCGCAGGAAGACATCGACTACGACGCGATGGAGCGCACCGCGCGCGAGCACAAGCCCAAGCTGATCATCGCCGGCGCGTCGGCGTTCGCGCTGCGCATCGACTTCGAGCGCTTCGCGCGCATCGCCAGGGAGATCGGCGCGTACTTCATGGTCGACATGGCGCACTACGCCGGCCTGATCGCCGCCGGCGTCTACCCGAACCCGGTGCCGCACGCCGACGTCGTCACCTCCACCACGCACAAGAGCCTGCGCGGCCCGCGCGGCGGCATCATCCTGATGAAGGACGCGTTCGCCAAGCAGATCAACTCCGCCATCTTCCCGGGCCTGCAGGGCGGCCCGCTGATGCACGTGATCGCCGGCAAGGCCGTGGCGTTCCAGGAGGCGCTGCAGCCCGAGTTCAAGACCTACCAGCAGCAGGTCGTCAAGAACGCCGATGTGCTGGCCAGGACGCTGATCGAGCGCGGCCTGCGCATCGTCTCGGGCCGCACCGAGAGCCACGTCATGCTGGTCGACCTGCGCGCCAAGGGCATCACCGGCAAGGACGCCGAGCGCATCCTGGGCGAGGCGCACATGACCTGCAACAAGAACGCGATCCCCAACGATCCGGAAAAGCCGATGGTCACCAGCGGCATCCGCCTGGGCACGCCGGCCATGACCACGCGCGGCTTCAAGGAGGACCAGGCGTGCGCCACGGCCCACCTGATCGCCGACATGCTCGACGCGCCGAACGACCCCGCCCGCCTGGCCGCCGTGCGCGCCAAGGTCGAGGCGCTGACGCGCGACTTCCCGGTCTACCGCTGAACCGCCGAGCCGTCGCCCCATGCGCTGCCCGTACTGCAGTCATGACGAGACGCAGGTCGTCGAGACCCGCGAATCGGACGAGGGCGACGTCGTCCGGCGGCGCCGCCGCTGCCTGAAGTGCGACAAGCGCTTCACGACCTACGAGCGCGCCGAGATGGCGCTGCCCGCGATCGTCAAGAAGAGCGGCGCGCGCGTCGACTTCGAGCCGGCCAAGCTGCGCGGCTCGATGACGCTGGCGCTGCGCAAGCGCCAGGTGAGCATCGAGCAGATCGACGCGGCCATCGAGCGCATCCAGGACAAGCTGATGGCCACCGGCGCGCGCGAGGTGCCGTCCACGCGCGTCGGCGAGCTGGTCATGCGCGAGCTCAAGCGCCTGGACAAGGTGGCCTACGTGCGCTTCGCGTCGGTCTATCGAAGCTTCGAGGACGTCGACGAGTTCAGTCGCCTGATCAAGGACATCTGACCCCACCCGAACCCGGCCGCGCGCCGGGTTCGTTCCTTGCGGCGCGAACTGGCGGCCTCGCGCCCTCAGCGCCAGCAGTGCGCCGCGTCGCGCCCCGACGCGAAGCTGCCGGCCACCAGGTCGCGCCGGCCGAGGTGGTCGACGGTGAAGTCGCCGCACGCGTCGGCCGCCATGCCGCCGATGCGGGTGGCGGTCAGCAGGAACGACGCCGGATCGGCGGGCGGCACGCGCACGCTGATGACGTAGGCGACAGCGCCCTGCCGCGGTACCTGTGCGAACGGCAGCTGCGGTGGCGGCGTGCCGGTGAAGGCGTCTTGCGACGCGTAGTAGTGCTGCATGTAGGCGGCGTCCTCCAGCAGGGCCGCCTGCACGGCGGAGCGCCTGGCGCGCGCGAGCTGCTCGAAGAACGCCGGCAGCGCGATCGCCGCGACGATCGCCAGCGCGGCCACCGTCACCAGCAGCTCGATCAGCGTGAAGCCACGGGCGCCCGCGCGCGCACGGCGCAAGGCAGGACGGGACGAGCGCGCTCGCATGACGGACTCCGCACGGGGAAAAGGTCGAGGCCGGGCCAGTCTCAGAACGGCGGCGTGAGCAGCTGCTGCCACAGCCGCTGGCGCGGGATCAGCGCGCCGGCGGGCACGGTGCCGGCGGCCAAGGGCGGCTCGCCCGCGGCGGTGGCCTCGCTGTCGGCGTAGATCGTCGCCTGCAGCCACACGGCTGAACCGTTGCGCGTGGCGCCGGTGCCGGGGTCGGCCTTGAAGTCGGCGCTGAAACCGCGCGCCGTGACCGTGTAGACGTTGGGCAGGTTGGACGCCTCCATGACGCACTGCGGCGCGACGCGCGGCTGCACGCTGGGGCCGACCTCGCGCGCCGACAGCGTGTGCGCGGTGTTCGGGCCGGTGCCCGTCCAGTTGCGCTGCACCGTCCAGGCCGGCGGCGTGGCACCGGCCTGCAGCGCGACGACGCGCGCCTCGGGCGGCAGCGCCAGCTGCGACTGGCAGAAGCGCAACGCGAGCTGGGCGTACTGGTTGGCCTGCGTCTGCAGCCGGTTGTTGTTGGCCACCTGGTCGCCACTGACGGCATTGCGCATGATGGCCGCGGACGCCAGGCCGATCACCGCGAGCATCAGCATCGCGACGATCAGCGAGAAGCCCCGTGCGCGCCCGAGTGCGGCCCTGCGCGCGAGCGCGCGCGCGCGCGTGACGCGCCTCGCGCGCATGCGGGCGCGGCCGCGACCGAAGGTGCGCACGCCGGGAGGAGTGAAGGGGCGATGCAGGCTCACGTCGATGGCAGCTTGTTCTGCAGCACGATGGTGGTGGTGAAGGTGCGGCGCAGGTAGCCGTCGGTGGACGTGCGCTGCGCGCCGCGGCAGTCGATCCAGGTGCCCAGCGTCGGGGCGGTCGCCTTGTCCAGCACCTTCGTGCCGCTGCGCACCTGCACGCACAGCTTGACGGAGAGCACGTCCTGCCAGAGCGGCGAGGCCGGATGCGGTGCGACGTCGTAGTAGCTGACCTGACCCGGCTGGCCGGCCATGCCGTAGGTGACCTGCAGCGTCTCGACGTTCTGCACGATCGCCGCGCCGGCGCGGTTGCCCGGGCCGTGGCAGTACAGGCTGCCGTCGGCCACGTAGAACTTGCTGTCGTTGAGCCAGTAGTCGTCGCCGGTGGCCTCGTCGTGCGTCTTCGGGAACGAGTTGCCGAGGCAGTCCAGCGGCTGCGGCGAGCCGCCCGTGCCGCCGAGGATGCCGTTGGACGACTTGGCCGCCAGCACGCTGCCCTCGTAGGCCACCTCCAGCGAGTCGGACGTGGACTGGTCGGGCGACGTGGGCGCGCAATTGGTGGGCACCAGGATGCTCGCCTGCAGGTCGACGAAGCCCGCCGCCTCGCAGCCCACCACCGCCGGGAACGCGTGCAGCACCAGGCCGCCGGCGGCGCCGACGCCGTGCACCTGGCTGAAGCCGGCCTGCGCCACCTGCTGGCGCATCACGTTGAGCGCCAGCGTGGCGTCCTCGGTGACCTGCACCAGCGCGTCGGAGCGGCGACCGCTGGAGAACGAGGTCAGGTAGGCCGCGATCAGCGCGCCGACCACGGCCAGGCCGATGGCCAGCGCGACCATCATCTCGATCAGCGTGAAGCCGGCGGCGCGCGACCGCCGCGAGTGCAAGGGGAAGCGCTTCATGGCGGGGCCACCGCGACCTGCAGGTAGACGCAGCGCACCGAGGGCTCCGTCGCCTTCCACGACGGCGGGCATTCGGTGCCGGAGCGGTCGGTGGACACGCCCGGCGACAGCGTCAGCGGATCGGCCCAGCCGACCCAGATGTCGACCGAGTCGGGCGTGGGCGGCGTGCCCGGGTGGAACTGGATCCAGGCCGAGCCCTTGGGCAGCGTGGCCTTGACGCGCGCCGTCCAGTCGGCCAGATCGGCCTTGGCGAGCTCGGCCGGCTGGCACGGCGAATCGGCCGTGCACTCGCGCTGCGACGTGACCGGCGAGCTCGGGAACGAGCGGTCGGTCATGTCGTAGCCGATGGGCCCGAGCTCGCCGCCCATCTGGTTGGCGCGGATGCGGTCGGCGATGTCGTTGGCCAGCAGCGTGGCCGTGGAGCGCAGCTCGCTCATCTTCGAGTAGCGCGTGGACGCCTGCAGCAACCCGGCCAGCGCGAGGATGCCCATCGCGACGACGAACATCGCCACCAGCACCTCCACCAGCGAGAAGCCCGACGCGCGCAGGCGCGACGCACGCGCTCGCGTGACGCGCGCGGGCGGGCGGGCGCGCGGCGTCGTCACGGGCACGTCGCGTCGCCCGCGATCACCGCGACCTCGCCGCGCGGGTTGACGCACACCTGGCGCTGCCACGGGTTGCCGCCGCCGTTGCGCTCGGCCAGCACGATGGTGGTGCTGCCCGTGTCGGCGTGCGCGATGCCGGTGGCCTCGAAGCGGATGCTGGACGCGTTGCCCCGCACGGTCATGCGGCTGGACACGTCCATGTGCTGGCGCAGGATCGCGTCGCCCGCGGCGAAGGCGCCGCTGCGATTGACGTCGGTGAACAGCACCCAGGTCTGCCAGCTGCCGCCGGAGCCGGCGCAGTGGCTGGGGTTGGTCTCCTCGGTGCGGCACAGCACCACCGGGCCGCTGCGCTTCATCGCCTCGTTGCGGCCGATGCGCACGGCGTCCTGCAGCTCCTCGGCCTGCGAGTTGATCACATGGCGGGCGAGCACCCGCATGAACGACGGGACGCCCAGCGCGGCCACGATGGCCACGATGGCGATGGTGACCATCAGCTCGACCAACGTGAAGCCGGCCCGGGAACGGCGGCGTCGGGCGGCAGGCACGGAGGCGGCGAGGGAAGGAATCATGTGGGCGAGACGGGCCCGGCGCGGGCGGATGGCGCCGTGGGGATTCTGAATGTACCGTCTCCGGCGTCCCGGCCGGTTCGTGACGGACGGAGTGACGCGTCCGACACACGGCGCGCCGCGGCGGCCTCATGCGCAGACCCCGCGATCCGCCAGCCGCGGACGGCCCTGCTTGCTGACACACACGGTGAGCGCCGGCGGGGCTTCGAGCACGGCCGCGGGCGGCGGGCTGAAGACGTAGCGCGACGCCGCGTCGGTGCTGTAGCCGGCCGCCGTGAAGCTGATGCTGCCGCGCGTGCCGGCCACGCCGCCGCTGCGCTGAAGCGCCTGCTGCACGCGCAGCACGGGCTCGTGCGGGTTCGGCGCGCCCTGGCGGTCGCGGTCGGCGAAGACGATCCAGCCCGCGCGCCAGTCGGCCGAGCGCGCGCCCTGGCAGGCGAGCGTCGCCGCATCGGGCGCGCTGGCGCAGATCGTGACGGCCGCGCCGCGCGCCAGCGCCTGGCCGCGCGCGAAGCGCAGCGCGGCCATGAACTCCGAGGCCTGCGCCGCGAGCGCGCGCGCCGCGGCGCCGCGCGACAGGCCGGGCGCGGCCACGCGCAGCAGCAGCGCGACGATGGCCAGCACGACGGCCAGCTCGATCAGCGTGAATCCGCGCGACGCGGCGCGGGGCGAGGGCAAGCGCACACGGCGGCGCGCGGCAACGGGGAGGACGGGCATTTCTCTGGCTCGACGGACGGGTCGCCGATTGTTCGGGCCCCGTCGTGGAAAATCACCCCCCGGGACGGCACCCCTCGCCATCCGCCACGAAAACCGGCGCCTGGGCGCGCGGCCAACCGGACGATCTCGATGAAACCCTCGTTTTCGCGCGTCAAGCGGCAAGTTTGCCCTGCACTAAGGCTCGGAGCTCGGCCTGACTGCTAGGCAGCCGCTGCCGGCCCAAAGCGGGTGTACACAAGTCGACATCGGGGGCTCCAAACCGGACGTTCGTAGCCTCTCTAGTCGAGTGCGCCTGTACGATCGCGAGCAAACGACTCTCAGGACTCGCGATGGACGGCTTAGCATTTGTTCGAGGCGATCACCTCTCGATCGCCGATGGTTTTTTTCTCCCACACGCCGATCTTTTGGGGCTGGTTCAAGCGCGACTCCATGAGTTGGTCTTCCAGAATCCGGAGCTGAAGAACTACGTTCCGAACTTGATGGACGTCGACCTGTTCCTCACCTGGGATGGCGACAAGTTCATGCTGCTGGTCTCCACGGAGAAGCGCGGGCATCTCCCCGCTAGGGGCATGGAAACGAAGCACCTGCCAAAGCTTCGCGAGCAGGGCCGAGACGTGCTTGGCCCGCTCGAAGGCTTCGTGGACATCAGCGAGATTCGGACGACGAAGGAGATGTTCGAGGCGATAAAGTTTGCCGAGGGCTTCGGCGCGGCCGGGATTTTCCCCACGGGGACTTACGATGACACGTCTAAGGCGACCAGGGAGGCCGCTGGCCTCGCCGTCGCCCAACTCATGATTGCATGGGCACAGAAGCGGAGACACGGTATGGAGAATTCACGGATCTTCTTGAGCCACAAGGGGGCAAATAAGCCCCTCATCGACAAGGTCGATCAGGCGCTACGTCTGTTGGGCCTGAAAACGTGGTTCGACCGCGATGACCTCGCTGCGGGCGACCCGCTGGTACGTGGCGTCGACAACGCCTTTGCTGAATGCGCCGCAGCGGTATTCTTCTTATCGGATCAGTTTGCAGACGCAGGGGTCATTCAACGCGAGATCGACCGCGCCATCCACGAGCAGGCTATGCGCGCAGATGGGTTCAAGGTTATCCCAATCGTCCTGGCTCAACACGGGGGCTCCGACGAAAGGGTTCCCGCCCCATTGAAAACGCTTGTATGGAAGACCGTCGATGACATCGACATCGTGCCGACGATCTTGAAGGCATTGCCTGCGTCCGTGAAGGCACAGATCAAGTACACGCCACACAAATGACAGAGGGGCCAGTTTGGCTCCAATTCCCGCTGCATCGTCATGCGTCGCACACCGTGCGGACAATGGCGACGAGCAAAGCAAGCCAACATCGAACGGAGCCATGGTGACCAAGAACGCCTTCTCGAAATTCGTTTCCGACCAAGGAAAGGCTGCCGATGACAAAAGCGTCGACGACGAGCTCGTGGAGTGGTTGGCATTCCTAAGCGAGTTGTATGTGCGTACCGAGAACAGCCTGCTCGACTATCTGCAGCCAGGCGTACTTGAGGTGCGCTACTCACCGATTGAGCTCCATGAAGAGCTCGTAGGAACCTACAGCGCTGAACAGCAGATCATTTTGGTGGGCAAGAATACGGTTCGATTGACACCTATCGGGACGTTCTTGATTGGCACAAAGGGTCGGGTGGACATGGAAGGCCCCCGCGGCGTCGCGCGCCTAATCCTTGCACCGAAAGGCGCCACGGCCCCGCAAGTGAGCTTTTCGTCAACTACAAACCCAACGACGTCCCCCTCCCCGCCCATTGAATGGGTGTGGAAATTTTCGACCCCGCCTCCGCAAATCCGATACACCGAGTTGACCGACGAGACCTTCCGAACGGCGTTGATGAGGGTTGTGAATGGCAACGCATCCTGAGCTCTCCGGGCAGGAGCAGAGGCTCAGCGACATCGCTGCGTACGCACAAGATTCGGAGGACGGCCTCTATGAGTTCTTCGGCAACGGCTCGCCAAAGCTGGTCGCAAGATATTCGGGCGACGGCGTTGCCGAAGCGCGCGGCAAGGCCCTAGCCGAGTTGGATCTCCTGGCCTCATTTGCGGTTCTTACGTCAGTTGAAGCCGCGGTGCGCATTGACTACACGGAGCGAGTGAAAGCAAAGTGGAAGGACGGCCTGTCGAAGGCGCTGCGTGAACTCCATAGGGAGAAGGGTTTAAACGCAAGGCTTGAGGACGACCTGCTCCGCATCTGGCAGGACAGATCGAAGGTCCCCAGTAGTCTCGTGAGCGACCTTATCGGAGCCTTCAAATATCGGCACTGGATCGCGCATGGCCGATATTGGGTGCCGAAGCTAGGTCGTCGCTACGACTTTCAAGGGGTCTACGTACTGGCTGACAAGTTCATCAACGAGATGAATTCAGAGCCGAAAGGGCACCACTAGCGACCGTGCAGTGCAACGAGCCGTTGCGTTGCCGCGTCAGAGACGCATTGTCAACCAGCAGCACGCCCGGCTTCGGTTAGCACACGCGTGACGGTCGACGGGTGCACTGAGAACCGCCGCGCGATTTCAGCGCGGGTAAGTCCAGTCGCCCACAACCGTACCACCGCCGCACGCTGACGCCCCGAAAGCGCTTCAGGCCGACCGAGCCGTACGCCGCGTTCGCGAGCTGCCGCCAGCCCTGCCGCCGATCTCTCACGAATGAGACTGCGTTCGAACTCGGCGAACGCGCCGAGAAGCTGGAGCATGAGGCGGCCGGCGGGCGTGGTGGTATCGATAGGCTCGGTGAGGCTACGGAACTCTGCATTCGCCGCCTCAATCCGCCGCAGGATCGAGAGCAAGTCCGAGAGGCTGCGCGCGAGGCGGTCGACCTTGTAGACCACCAGCACGTCCCCAGCGCGCAGCGACCGAAGCAGCTTCTCCAGCGCCGGTCGTTGCGAGACCGCACTCACCTTGTCCTCATGCACAACTTTGACCTTGGCGCGCCTGAGCGCATCGCGCTGCAGCGCCGTGTCCTGATCGCGCGTCGAGACACGCGCGTAGCCCACCAACATCACACGAACTCCCTACGACTTTTCTTTTCGAGTCGGCTAGGGTACCCAGTGGGGTACCAGCTAGACAACCATGAAAAAGCCGCGAAAAAGGCCCCAGTACGACCCCACAACTAGCGCAACAAAACGGGCCGAGATCGCTCCGCGAATCGGCTGTCGTCGGACTCCGCGTAGAACACTTCGCGCTCCGAGTCCCACCACACGCCGGTGATGTTCGAGCCGAGGCCCGCGTACGCCAGCTCGATCAGTTCGGCCATCGGCGTGTCCGCCGGCCACAGCGCGCGATAGGCTTCCGGCACTTCGATCCCCGTCGACCGGCTGTAGCGCTTGCGGTTGATCGGTGACTCCAGCATGTCCTTCGCCACGTAGCCCGCGATGTAGCGGGCGATGTTGCCGGCGCCGCGGATGGGCTTGCGTCGCTTGCTCCAGCGCGAGCCGCGCTTGGACTCATCGAAGTTGCCGCCCAGCTCGCCCGTGATCCGTCGCCAGATCGCGCGCATCACGTCCCAGCTCTTGACCCGAACGCCACCCGCGACCAGGCGCTCAGGTAGCGCGTGCGTCGCAATGTGCACGTGATACGCGCCGCGCCCTTGCTTCTCCAGGACTGCGATGTACTTCCACTCACCGAGAACCTTCTCCGTGCGACGGCGGAAGGCGTCCAGATGCTTGAGCACCAGCTCCCTATCGGTGACGTTCGCCCGGTACGTCAAAGTCCAGAGCGAGTTGACGATCATCGACTTGCACAGAAGCCGTACCCTTTGCTTTGCCCGCCGGACGCTTGCCTGCGTGCTCTGCTCGCGGTCGCCGAAGCCACGGGGCGCGTGCGCCTTGCAATCCCGTTCGATCGCCCGCTCCAACGTCCTTTCCATCTCCGGCTGCTCGCGCCATATCGTCACCTCCCTGTGACCGTTGTCCCACTCAATGGCCTTCATCCGCAGGCGAGCAGCCCGCGAAGCCCCCAAAGCCGCGTCGGAGAGGCCCTCCAGGCCGTCTGCCAGGGGGTGGGCCGCCTTCGCCTTGCTCCAGACCCTGTATTGCCGCTTGTCCTCTTCCATGCGCGCCAAGCGCGCCAACTGTTCCGAAGTCCAACCGGACTTGTCCAACTTCGCTAGACTTGCACCCATCGGGGGCACCTCCTATTGCTGCCTCGATCACGCCTCGGGCTGTTGGCGCAGCGCCGGGGCTTTCTTTTGCCTGCTGACGACCGGCTAAGCAGCCTGTCTGTCCGTTATGTGTTCCTTTGATAAATCTAGGCCGGCTGCGCCGGCCCGCCGGACGGCACAGCCGCTCGGCGGGCCCGGCTTCGCGGCCGACCGCCGCCCGGGGGCTGCAGGACAGCCAGGAGGGCGCGCGGCGGCCGTCCGTGGCCCGCGAGCACCACCCACGCGGCAAACGCCCCGGCAAGGCCCGGATAAACCGATCCCTGACGCTCTGCGGCCAAGGCTCGTACTGGGGTTGCACCCCAGCCCCCCGACCTCACGACGCCGCCCCCGTCGCAACTGGCTGAAGGACCGGCGCCGATGCGGCCGGGCGCTGGCCAGGCGCGGCATCGTCAGTGGCCTGCGAGCGTTCGAACCCCAGCGGCCCGCGACGCAGCCAATACGGATCCATGGGCTCGCGCGCCAGCTGCTCGCACATCGCTTTGGGCACATCGAGCTTGAAGCCGCGCTGCGACCAGCACCGACACGGGAAGTCAGCCGAATACGCGCACACACTCGGATACGGCGCCTCGACGGGCTTGGTCAGGTGGTCATAGATCGGCGCGGTGAACGCCAGGCCAGGCAGGCGCGGACGCATCGAATCGAGGTACGCGGCGGCCGACCTCATGTCGGCAACGTGCGGGGCCCAGGCACCTGCAGACGCCGAAGCCGCACCGCCAGCACCAGGCGCAGTCGCCGACGCCTCAACAGCGTGCGAGCCGCCATGCTTCAGGCGATAGGCCACGTAGCCCATGAACAGAGGCAGCGCGCACAGCAGCACGCCGATCAGCCATACCTTCATCGGCACACGCATCTTGACCGTGTGGGCCTCGGCGGACTTGTACCAGGCGAAGGCCTTTTTCGGGTAGCGCCAACGATGCTGCACAACGCCGGCCCGATGCCGGTTCTTCTCGGGCTGATCTTGAATGCCGCTGGGGAATTCGTAGACGGTCGCGTTGTGCGTGCCGAACACGCGCACGAGGTGGAAATGCCGGTCGACCAGCTTGCGCACGTGCGTGTCGACCAGGTGCGGGTGCTGCGTGATGAGCCAGATATCGACGCCAAGGTGCCGGTGCGTCTCGAGGTCGGACACGTGCGTGGGCACCTCGGCACCTCGAGCGCGGATCGGAAAGACCTTTTGGGCCTCATCGATGACCATGATCCCGTTGGCCGGCACCGTCGACCATTGCTCGGGCGCCAGCTCGACCCAATCTAGCGTCAGCTCCGAGATGCGGTGATAGAACACCGGCCGCTTGTCGCGCTCGGACTCGCCCTTGACGCGAACCAGCGTGAACAGCGTCTTACCGTGGCCGGGAATGCCGGTGACGAGTGTGATCGGCATTACTTGACCGCGAACGACTTCATGACGCCCGACGACATGCCCTTGAAGGTCAGGCGCATGACGAGAGCCGAGAACAGCATCGCGACGGCCGTGTCGATCTGCATCAGGCCGAGCACCTGAATCGACACCGACGGCAAGCCGTTGGCCGCGTTGAAGAACTGCGTCTTGGCAAACGCGATCGACACGTCAATGCCCTTGTACGCAATGACGCCAACACCCGCCGAGATCAGCGCGCGCCCAACGAGCGTGCCCACGATCTGGATGAGCGCGCCCCACAGTGCTGCGACCCACATACTCTGCCCCCTACTTGCCGAAGACCACGAACGCGCAGATCAGCCAGGTACACGCGAGAACCATCTTGCCGATGAGCTGCAGCGCGTCGCAGTACCTCGACCACGGGATGACGACGGACTGACCGCCAACAAGCGAGATGACCTGATCAGCGACGCACGCGCTTCCCCAAGCGCGATCCGTGTTGATACTGCTCGCCATGTCCAGCGGCGCGGCCGACTGAGCCCCTGACGCGGCCGGCGACCACGACGGCACGTCACCGTCTTGAACCGCCTTGCTGAACTTGTCGACCTGGTCGGCACCCTGCTGACCCGTCGACGCCGGATCGAAGAACGCGCAATTGCGCTGATGCTGTTCCTTCGCGATGGCGCACTGAACGGCATCGCCATCGCAGGTGAACGCAGATGCGCACGTCCCGCCAAACGACGAGACCTTGCAGAACGGGCTGTTCGGGTTCGCCTTGCAGTACGACGACACGTCGCTACCCGCGCCCCCGCCACCGGCACCGGACGCGCTACCTGCAGGCGTGGGCCCCGTCGTGGTCGTCGTGCGCGACGAACCGTCAGACCGGGTTGTGGTCGTCGTCGTCGTGGTCGAGCCGTCGCCGTTGTCCGTCGTCTCAGTGGTCGTCGTCGACGAACTACTCGCACCGCTCGCGCTTGTGGACTGCGTGGCCGAGGTCGTCGTGTGCGACGTGCTAGTCGCAGGAACGCAAACCGAGACGCCGTTGACCGTACCGACGCCCATGCCCTGCTTGGCACAGCCGGCCGCATTGGGATCAGCCGGGGTTGAGTTCTCGCTCGAATTGCAGGCCTGCCCGGTGTTTTGATAGGGCCCCGTCACGTAGCACTGCGCGCCAGAGCACGCAGACGAGCCGCCATGCAGCTTGCAGCCGTTGACGCAGGCGCCACCGCCCGAGCCACGCGGATAGACCGAATCGTCGGACTCGCTTGACGCCGTGCCGGCCGCACCGCAATCAGCGTTGGTCGTCTCGCGACAATGCCCACCGTCGGCTGTCGTGTGCCCGGAATTGCACTTGCACCCGGCACCGCTGGTCGACCCGTCCGGCTGTGAGTCGGCACTGCCGTTCGCGTCCTTCTCGTCGCAAACCGGGCCCGTCTTGGCGACCGGGTAGAGAAACGTCCCAACGTGTTCCTCGCCATTGACAGTCGACACGACTTGGCACGCGCCTTCCGGAGCTACCCGAAGGCTGTTAGCGCCGGTAGGGTAGTACAGCGGGAACGCAGCAGCACACGCAGCGCCGACACTGTCAAACCCACAATGCGACTTACCGTCGCCATCGCCAAAACAGTACGTTGTCTTGACCTGAGAGGGGATGTCACCGGCAGGCAGGCTGGTCTGCGCGTACGACGGCCACCACAGCGCCGACAGGCACGCGAGCACAACGACGAGAGTCAGTCGGAGAACACGATCCATGCGCCCCCCACCAATGCCACGATGATCCAAATCCCCACAGCCGCCTCCCCTTGTTTGAACGCCCATCAGGCGCTCAAAAAAGGGGGCCGAAGCCCCCGGCCCCGATCACAGGGCGCGGCGCATGAACTTCCAGCCCGCGATCGCGACCAGGATGCCGAACACGGCCACGCCCACCAGGTTGACGTTCGTCCCCTGATCGGTGATGCCCGTCACGTCCACGGGCGTGGCGGCAGCGTTCGCGGCCACGGCACCGGCAGCAGCGGCCAGGCCGGCACCGAACTTCACGAGGGTCTTCTTCACTTGCATTGCATGAACTCCAAAAAGCAGCGGGAAACAAAGGCGCCCGCCTGACGCCTATTCCTCGATCGAGTCCCCACCAGCGACGCGACCTGCGAGCACAGCGCGCAGCGCCTTCCAGCCCCACGCAAGGCCCCAAACCGAGACGATCGCCCCCGCGATCAGCGCACCATCGGACGCCGACCACGAGAACGGGTAGTACGTGTGCCACTCCATGACGTCGCAGGCCGGCGGAGACAGCGCCAGCGCGGACACGCCGTCGACCGCTCCGTTGACGTCGCGCTGCAGCGTCAGGACGTTGTCCGTCGTGCCGGTGCACTCGAGCACGACGGACGCGGGATGACCGGTGGCGTCGACCATCACGGACACGAGCGGGTAGCTGTGCCCACACGCGTACGCGGCGGCCGAGGCCGCGTCATCGAAGCACCGGCCGTTGACGGCAAAGCCCATCAGCGCTCCCGAGCGCGCTCCAGCGCGAGGTAGTACTCCGTCAGCCGCTGACGGAATCGGGCCACATCCGCGCGTACGCCGCGCTGATACCGAGGCCGCGCCTCAAGCCGCTGCAGCGTGTGACGGGCGACGCCGAGCGTTTCGGCGACCTCGATCTGCGTGAGGCCGAGAGCCAGACGGCGCGCAAGCACCGAGCCCGGAACAACCGGGCGACGCGCGACAGGGACGCCCTCCCGGGCGAGGGCCTGCCGGCGCGAGACAGGCAGCGTGCCCGCCCACGCGGGGAACGCCGTGATCAGCGCATCGAGGCGCATCACGCAGCCTTGGAAGCCGGCGGCGCCGCCACCTCGCCGCTGTCGGCAACGAAGCCCTTCGGAGTCTTGCGAACGGGCGTCAGGCCGGTCAGAACCGCCTCGATCTTGCGGCCGCCATCCTTGGACGTGTTGGCGCGCATCGCGAACGCGCCGAGGTAGATGCCGGGCTCGGTCTTGCCGACCTGATCCTTCGACAGCATCAGCACGCCGACCTGGTCAACGTCGCCCTTGTCGTCGAGGATCATGCACTCGGCGTCTTGCATCTTCCACGGCTGACCGGACGTCTTGCTGACGCCCTCGCGCAGCGGGTTGACCTTCAGGATGTGCAGGAAAACGTTCATGTCTGACCTCAGCATGTGTGCCCCCTTAGGAGCGGTTTGAACGGGCGATCAGGCCCAAAAGGTGCCCGATCCGACGGGCAAACGCTAACCAGGCGTTAGCGTGTACGCGACGTTAGCATGCAAACGCGGCGTTATCAACGTCGGATCTACACTAACGCGGAGTTAGCAGGAGCAGTAATGCACACGACGTTGGAACTTGCAGACGCGGCGCTCGCAAAGACCGGGCTGTCCGAACGCGCCCTCTGCCGTCAGCTCGGCGTTGCGCCGACCAACATTTCCATGGCCCGTCGCCGGGGCAACATGAGCCCGCTTCTCGCTGGGCAGCTCGCCGAAGCGCTCGGCCAGAACGTCGAGCACTGGATGGCTGTTGCGGTCCTCGAATCCATGCCCAAGAGCCGAACCAGCGAGCGCCTCGCACGCGCCATCGGATGGCGAACAGAGCAGCGCAAAACCCCTGGCATTTGACGCTGGCGCTGGCCGAGCAGGCGGTCGGCCTGACCGACCCGAACCCGCGCGTCGGCTGCGTGATCGTGTCGGCCGACGGCGCCGCCGTGCTGGGCCAGGGCCACACGCAGGCCGCCGGCGGCCCGCACGCGGAGATCATGGCGTTGCGCGACGCGCAGGCGCGCGGCCACGACGTGCGCGGCGCCACCGTGTACGTCACGCTCGAGCCCTGCGCGCACCACGGCCGCACGCCGCCGTGCTGCGACGCGCTGGTGGCCGCGGGCGTCGGCCGCGTCGAGATCGCCGTCGGTGACCCGAACCCGCAGGTCAACGGCCAGGGCACGGCGCGCATCGCGGCGGCGGGCATCTCGATCGGCCGCGCCCCCGAGGACATCGCGCTGCGCGCCCGCGAGCTGAACATCGGCTTCTTCTCGCGCATGCAGCGCGGCCGCCCCTGGGTGCGCATGAAGATCGCCGCCTCGCTGGACGGTCGCACCGCCCTGCCCAACGGCGCCAGCCAGTGGATCACGGGCGCCGAGGCGCGCACCGACGGCCACGCGTGGCGCAAGCGCGCCGGTGCCGTGCTCACGGGCATCGGCACCGTGCTGGCCGACGATCCGTCGCTGGACGTCCGTCTCGTCGAGACCGCCAGGCAGCCGATGCGCTGCGTGGTCGACGCGCGCCTGGACACGCCGCTCGACGCGCGCCTGTTCGAATCGGCATCGCCCGTGATCCTGTTCACCGCCTCGAAGGACGCCGCGCGCCGCGCCGCGCTGGAGGAACGCGGCGCCGAGATCGTCGACGTGCCCGAGCGCGCGGGGCGACTGGATCTCGAGGTGGTGCTGGCCAACCTCGGCGCGCGCCATGTCAACGAGCTGCACGTCGAAGCGGGCGCTCGCCTCAACGGCGCGCTGCTGCAGACGGGCCACGTCGACGAGCTGCTGCTGTACCTGGCGCCCACGCTGCTGGGCGCCGGCCGCGACATGGCGGCCCTCGGCCCGTTCGACGCGCTCGCCCAGGGCCTGGGCTTCGAGTTCCAAGACGCGGCCATGATCGGTGCCGACCTGCGGATCCTGGCACGGAACCGTGCGGTAACCGGCGCGCCGTAGAGCCCTTGCTCCTGGGAAACCCTTGCCCGCCGCCTACAATCGCGGGATGCCCATTTCTCCTGTCCCCGCCCTGGTCAACGAATTGGCCGCGGGCCGCATGATCATCCTCGTCGACGAGGAAGATCGCGAAAACGAAGGCGACCTGGTCCTCGCGGCCGAATTCGTCACGCCCGAGGCCATCAACTTCATGGCCCGCCACGCGCGCGGCCTGATCTGCCTGACGATGACGCGCGAGATGTGCGAGCGCCTGCACCTGCCGCCGATGGCCACGCGCAACGGCTCGCCGCACGGCACCGCGTTCACGGTGTCGATCGAGGCAGCCGAGGGCGTCACGACCGGCATCTCCGCCGCCGACCGCGCCCGCACGGTGCAGGCCGCCGTCGCCCGCGGCGCCAAGCCGTCCGACCTCGTGCAGCCGGGCCACATCTTCCCGCTGCAGGCCCAGGACGGCGGCGTGCTGATGCGCGCCGGCCATACCGAGGCCGGCTGCGACATGGCCGCGATGGCCGGCCTGGTGCCGTCCGCCGTGATCTGCGAGGTGATGAACGAGGACGGCACGATGGCGCGCCTTCCCGACCTCGAGATCTTCGCCAAGGAGCACGGGCTGCTGATCGGCACCATCGCCGACCTGATCCACCACCGCAGCCGCAACGAGTCGCTGATCTCGCGCGTCGGCCAGCGCGAGCTGTCGACGCCGTACGGCCGCTTCGACTGCCACCTGTTCCGCGACAAGTCGGGCGGCGCGCACATGGCGCTGGTCAAGGGCAGCTGGAACGCCGGCGAGGAAGTGCCCGTGCGCGTGCACGAGCCGTTCTCGGCGATCGACCTGCTGGACTCGTCCTGCGCCAAGCACTCGTGGCCGCTGCCGCAGGCGCTCGCCACGATCGAGACGCGCGGCCAGGGCGTGGCGGTGCTGCTCAATTGCGGCGAGCCGGCCGACCACCTGGTCGCCCAGCTGATGCCCGAGTCTGACCCGTGCGAGCCCGTGGCCAAGCGGCCGATGGACCTGCGCACCTACGGCGTGGGCGCGCAGATCCTGCGCGAGCTCGGCGTCACGCGCATGCAGCTGCTGGGCCAGCCGCGCCGCATGCCCAGCATGACGGGCTATGGCCTGGAAGTTTCCAGTTTCATCACGGCGGCGGACGCCGCCTGATAAAAAGGTGTTTGCCCCCACGCTCCCTCCGGTCGCTGCCCCCCGAGGGGGTGCTCGGTTAGGCTCGGGGAGCGACCCTCGCTTCCCGAGAGCTTGGGGAAAAGCAAGACCATCACGCGCCCACCAGCGCACTGTTCTTTTCATTTGGAGCGTTTCCTGATGCAAGCTGCAGACCAAGGCACCGCCACCGACCTCGACGGCCGCGACCTCGTCATCGGGATCGTGCGCGCCCGCTGGAACGACGCGATCACGTCGCGCATGGCGCAGATCTGCCATGACGAGCTGCTGGCACTGGGCGTGTCCGCCAAGCACATCACCACGATCACCGTGCCCGGCGCGCTCGAGGTGCCGATCGCGCTGAAGGCGATGGCCGACCAGGACGATTTCGACGCGCTGGTGGCCATCGGTTGCGTGATCCGCGGCGAGACCTACCACTTCGAGCTGGTGGCCAACGAGAGCGGCGCGGGCGTCACGCGCGTGTCGCTCGACCACCAGGTGCCGATCGCCAACGCGATCCTCACCGTCGAGAACGAAGCCCAGGCGCTGGCCCGCGTCGAGGACAAGGCACGCGATGCTGCGCGCGTGGCCGTCGAGATGGCCAACCTGATGGACGACCTGCTATGAGTTCCCCCGAAAAGACCGAGAAGGCCGAAAAGCCGGCCAAGCCCAAGTCGGCGCGCCGCCGTTCGCGCGAGATCGCGCTGCAGGGCCTGTACGAGTGGCTCGTCTCGGGCACCGACGCCGGCGTGATCGACGCCCACATGCGCGAGCAGGACGGCTTCGACAAGGCCGACCGCGCGCATTTCGACGCCCTGCTGCACGGCTGCATCACCGAGGCCGCCGACCTCGACGGCGTGCTGGCCAAATACGTCGACCGCAAGACGACCGAGCTGTCGCCCGTCGAACACGGCGTGCTGATGATCGGCGCCTACGAGTTGAAGCACTGCGTCGACATCCCGTACAAGGTCGCGATCAACGAGGCCGTGGAGCTCGCCAAGAGCTTCGGCGGCACCGACGGCCACAAGTACGTCAACGGCGTCCTGGACAAGGCCGCGGCGCACTTGCGGCCGGTGGAAGTGCAGGCCTCGCACAAGGGTCGGTGACGATGAAGCTCGCCGGCCGCCTCGCCCACATCGATCCGTTCTACGTGATGGAGTGCGCCAAGGTGGCGCAGGAGATCGCGCGCTCGCCCGCCTGCGATCCCGCGCAGGGCGGCGAGCCCATGATCTACCTGAACATCGGCGAGCCCGATTTCACGGCGCCGGCGCCCGTCATCGCCGCCGCCGAGGCCGCGCTGCGCGCCGGCCGCACGCAATACACCGACGCCGTCGGCCTGCCCGCGCTGCGCGAGCGCATCAGCCGCTGGTACGCGCAGCGCTGGGGCGTGGACGTGCCGGCGCGGCGCATCGTCGTGACGGCGGGCGCGTCGGCGGGGCTGCAGCTGGTCTGCCAGGCGCTGTTCGAAGCCGGTGACGAGGTGCTGATGCCCGACCCGAGCTACCCGTGCAACCGGCACTTCGTGGCCGCCACCGGCGCTACCGCGCGGCTGGTGCCCACGACGCCGGCGTCGCGGTTCCAGCTCGACGCCGCCGCCGTGCGCACCCACTGGCAGCCGCAGACGCGCGGCGTGCTGCTGGCCACGCCGTCGAACCCGACCGGCACGTCGATCGCGCCGGACGAGCTGGCGCGCATCGTCGACGTCGTGCGCGGCCACGGCGGCATCGCGATCGTCGACGAGATCTACCAGGGCCTGAGCTACGACCCGGCATTCGAGCGCTGCGCGCTGGCGCTCGGCGACGACATCGTGTCGGTCAACAGCTTCTCCAAGTACTTCAGCATGACCGGCTGGCGGCTGGGCTGGCTGGTGCTGCCCGAAGCGCTGGTCGAGCCCGTGGAACGCCTGGCGCAGAACCTCTACATCTGCGCCAGCTCGGTGGCCCAGCACGCCGCGATCGCCGCGTTCGACGCCGAAAGCCTGGCCGAATGCGAGATTCGCCGCGACGCCTTCCGCAAGCGCCGCGATTTCATCGTTCCGGCGCTGCAGAAACTAGGGCTGGACGTGCCGGTCATCCCCGACGGCGCGTTTTACGTCTGGGCCGATTGCCGCCGCTTCGCGACCGACAGCTGGGATTTCGCGATGCAGCTGATGCGCACCGCGCACGTCGCCCTGACGCCCGGCAAGGACTTCGGCCCCGCGCATGCGAGCACCTACTTCCGGTTGTCATTTGCGACAGCGCTTTCACAACTCGAAGAAACGGTACGCCGGCTGGAGCGCGAGCTCGTCCGTTGACACTTTCAACGGTCTTTCAACCCTGCCGGCAAGCGTGACGCATTCGCCAGACCGGTGACATTTGTGTCATCGTCCGGGGTATCTTCCTGTTATTCGGCCTTTTTACCCGGCCCCCATCGGTTAACTTCCGCCCATGCGATGGAATCTTTTCAGGCGCGCCGATTCGGCGGGCGCCTCCGACTCCAATTTCGAGACGACCGTCGTCGATGACGCGGCCAACGCTCGCCTCGCGCCGGGCGGCGCGGCCGAGAGCGTCGGCGAGACGACCGTCGCCCCGCCGCCGCCGGTGCTCGCCGGCATCGGCCCGGGCATGGAGGGCGAGAGCATCGGCCACGTGGGCCGCTACGCGCTCAAGACCGTCCTGGGCAAGGGCGGGCTGGGCACCGTCTACAACGCCTGGGATCCGCTGCTGTCGCGCACCGTCGCGCTCAAGACCCTGCACATCGATTCGGACCCCGCCTCGCGCGAGTCGCTCGACGCGATGTTCCTGAACGAGGCGCGCGCCGCCGCCGGCCTGTCGCACCCGCACATCGTCACGGTGTTCGATGCCGGCCCGTCCGACAGCGGCGTCTACATCGCCATGGAGCGCCTGCAGGGCCAGGACCTGCGCCACCTGCTGCTGCAAGGCGTGCGCCCCGGCCCCATCGAGGCCGCCCAGGTCGTGCGCCGCGTGGCCGACGCGCTGGCCTACGCGCACCGCAAGGGCGTCGTCCACTGCGACGTCAAGCCCGCCAACATCTTCATGACCGGGCGCATGCACCCGAAGGTGCTGGACTTCGGCATCGCGCGCGTCGCCCACCGCGATGTGCCGGCGCTCGAGGGCGTCGTCGCCGGTTCGCCCTACTACCTGGCCCCCGAGCAGCTCGACGGCCGCTCGGTGGACCGCCGCAGCGACGTCTACTCGCTGGGCGTGGTGCTGTACGAGCTGCTCGTGGGCAAGAAGCCATTCGAGGGCAAGTCGCTCGAGGAGATCACCGCCGCGGTCAAGGCCGGCGATGCCGTGCCCGCGCACCGCGTCTCGCCCAAGATCCCGCTGGGGCTGTCGGTCATCGCCAGCCGCGCGATGGCTGCCGACCCCGACCAGCGCTACCCGTCGGCGCGCCACCTGTCGATGGAGCTGCGCCACTGGGTCGACTCCGCCGAGGCGCGCGCGCTCAAGGACGAGGCGCGCGGCGTGGCCACCCAGGCTCCGGCGAAGAACCAATGGCTGCGCATCGGCCTGCCGCTGATCGGCTTCGTCGCGGTCATCGGCGTGCTCGCCTGGCTCAAGTTCGGCACATCGCCGTCGGAACTCGCCGCCACGCCGCCCGCGCCCAGCGCCGCGCCGCCGGTGCACGTCGCCGCGGCCGCGCCGTCGGCCGTCGCCATCGCGCCCGCCGCCGCCGCCGCCGAGGAAGCCGCCGCACGCGCCTCCGCTGCCGCAGCCGCCTCGGCCACCGCCGTCCCGGCCGCCGCCGTCATCGCCGACGCCGGCAGCACCGCGGCCACGATGCCGGCTGACGCCGCGTCCAAGCCCGCCGTCATCAGCAAGGCCGAGGCCGCGCGCCGTCGCAAGGCGGCGGCACTGGCCGCCGTCACCGAGGGCGTGCCCATCACGGCCGTGTTGTCCGAAGGCGTCGTGCAGCTGGCCATCAGCCCGTGGGGCCAGGTGGAGGTGGACGGCAAGGCGATGGGCACGTCGCCGCCGCTGACCCGCTTGACGCTGGCGTCCGGCAATCACACCATCACGGTGCGCAACACCGATTTCCCGGCCTATACGCAGACGGTTACCGTCGATGGCGAGAGTCCGGTTACGCTGCGCCACCGCTTCGGTCCCTGATCACCCTGCCGCCTGCCCATGCCGATTCCGTCCGCCCTTGTCCGCTCGATCCAGGCGTTTGCCGCCGTCGCCTCCCTCGTCGCGCTCAGCGCGTGCGAGACGCCGCAGACCCAGGCGCCGGTCGGCTTGACCGACCTCACCGAGCGCCCCGCCGAGCGCGCGCTGATGGGCGCGATGCGCGCGTACGACGACGCCGACTACCCGGCCGTCGAGCGCCAGGCCAACGAGGCGATGAAGCTGGGCCTGCGCAGCCCGCGCGACATCGCCACCGCGCACAAGTTGCGCGCGTTCGTCTACTGCACCAGCAACCGGCTCGCCGCCTGCGAGGCCGAGTTCCGCGCCGCACGCACCGCCGACCCGGCCTTCGTGCTGAGCCACGCCGAGGCCGGCCATCCGGTCTGGGGCCCGGTCTACCTCAAGTCTCGCCAGTGACATTGGGGCCCCACGCTCGCTAGCGCTCGCTGCCCCCATGGGGGCCAGCCGCGACCGGCCCGGCAGAGCCGGCTCCGGCGTTCCCTCGAACTTTCTCGCCGCCGCGCCGGTCGCCGGCCTCCGAGCGCTGGTCACCCCATTTCGCGAACTTCGGCCGTTCAACGGACTCGAAGATTCGCACCGCCCCGGCTCGCCATTTGCTCTGCGGTGCGGGCCGCGTGCGCGACAGGAGGGTCACGCAGTCGCTTATGATCCCGTCGCTCAATGAAATCCGCTGATTCCCCCGTTCCGGCCGCCCATTTCCACCACTCCGTGCGGGTGTACTGGGAAGATACCGACGCCGGCGGCATCGTGTTCTACGCCAACTACCTGAAGTTCTTCGAGCGCGCCCGCACCGAGTGGCTGCGTTCGCTCGGGCACAGCCAGCAGGAGATGGTGGACACGACCGGCTGCATGTTCGTCGTGCAGGACACGCGCGTGCGCTACCTGCGGCCGGCGCGGCTGGACGACATGCTCGTGATCACGGTCGACATCACCGAGCGCGGCAGGGCCAGCCTGCGCATCGCCCAACAGGCCTGGTGCGGCGAGCGGCTGCTGGCCGAGGGCGAGATCCGCATCGGCTGCGTCGAGCGCGCCACCATGAAACCCACCCGCATCCCCGGCCCCATCTTCGAGGCGATTGAATGAACCAGGATCTCAACATCATCGAACTGGTGCTGCACGCCAGCATCATCGTCAAGATCGTCATCGCGGGGCTGCTGCTGATGTCGCTGTTCAGCTGGGGCCTGATCTTCTCGAAGCTCGGGTCGATCGGGAAGATCAAGCGCCGCAACGAGGCCTTCGAGCAGGACTTCTGGTCGGGCAAGAGCCTCACCGACCTGTACGCACAGGCGTCCAACCAGGCCGAGACGGGCCCGCTGGAGCGTCTGTTCTCCAGCGGCATGCGCGAGTTCATGAAGCTGCGCGACCGCCGCCTCGATACCGGCACCCAGCTCGACGGCGCCCGCCGCGCGATGAAGGCCAGCCTGCAGCGCGAGCTCGACGCGATCGAGGGCAACCTCGGGTTCCTCGCCTCGGTGGGCTCGGTGAGCCCGTACGTGGGCTTGTTCGGCACCGTGTGGGGCATCATGAACGCGTTCGTCGGCCTGTCCAACATGACGCAGGTGACGCTGGCCACCGTGGCGCCGGGCATCGCCGAAGCGCTGGTGGCCACCGCGATCGGCCTGTTCTCCGCGATCCCGGCCGTCGTCGCCTACAACCGATTCGCGCGCGACATCGACCGCATCGCCATCGGCCTCGAGAGCTTCAGCGACGAGTTCTCCAACATCCTGCAGCGCAACGCCGCCGCGCCCCAGGGCGCCGCCGGCGGCACGCGCTGAGGGAGGCGAGGCCATGCCGGGCGTCGTCTCCCGCGGCCGCGGCCGCCGCTCGATCAGCGAGATCAACATGGTGCCGTTCATCGACGTTATGCTGGTGCTGCTGATCATCTTCATGGTCAGCGCGCCGCTGATCACCACCGGCGTCGTCGACCTGCCGTCGATGGGCCGCGCCAAGCAGCGCCCGCCGTCGGTCATCGAGGTGATCGTCGGTGGCGACGAGCAGATCAAGATCCGCGTCGACAAGACCGACCCGCAGCCCACGACGCTCAAGGCGCTGGCTGCGCGCGTCGGCGAACTGCAGGGCGGCCGCGCCGACGTGCCGGTGATCATCGCGGGCGACAAGTCGGTGCGCTACGAGAGCATCGTCAAGGTGATGGACACGCTGCAGAAGGCGGGCGTCCAGCGCGTCGGCCTCGCGGTCAAGCAAGTCGGGTAGCACACAGGGCATGAGCACCAGCGTCTTCGGCCCGCGCCCCGACGACCGTCCTCCCCGCGAGGAGGACTGGAGCACCGGCGTCACCATCTCGATCGTCGCGCACGCGACGCTGATCGGTGCGCTCGTGTGGGGCCTGCATTGGCGCAGTTCGACCGAACCGACGCCTGCGTCGGCGGAGCTGTGGGCGGCGATTCCCGAGACGGCCGCGCCGCCGCCGGTCGAGACCCCGCCTCCACCGCCGGCTCCCGCGCCGGTGCCCGCGCCCGCGCCCGTGGAGGCGCCCAAGCCGCCCGACATCGTCGTCGAGGAGATCAAGAAGCCGCCGCCCAAGCCCACGCCGGCGCCGCCTCCACCGCCCAAGCCGGCCCCGCCACCGCCCGCGCCCAAGCCGGCGCCCGCGCCGCCGCCGGAGAAGCTCGACGCCAAGACGCTGCAGAAGATGCGCGAGGAAAACTTGAAGCGCATGATGGGCCAGATGAACGCGCCGGCCGACGCCACCGGCACCGGCGCGCGCAACGCCGGCCCGTCGGCGAACTACCTCGGCCGCATCGTCGCCCGCCTCAAGCCCAACCTGGTGCTGACGGACGACATCCCGGGCAACCCGGTCGTCGAGGTCGTGATCCGCTGCGCGCCGGACGGCTCGATCCTGAGCCGGCGCGTGACCAAGTCCAGCGGCAACAAGGCCTGGGACGACGCGGTCGTGCGCGCGATCGACAAGACGGGCAAGCTGCCCGTCGACACCGACGGCAAGGCGCTGGACACGATCCCGATCGCCTGGGGCCGCCAGGACTGACGACGTGATCGGAGCCGCCCGCGGGCGGCCCGGTCACGCGGTCACTTCTTGTCGGGCGCCTTCGTCGAGCCGCCCAGCTTCTCGCACGTGCCCTTGGCCACGTACTTCCAGTCGTTGGCGTCGTTGTCGGTCTTGGCCTGGCCGGCACACGAGTGCGAGCCGTTGGCCGTGGCGCAGTCGTTCTGGCCGGCCTTGACGTTGCCGAAGCACTTTTCCTTGGCCTTGTCGTCGGCGTGCGCCGGGGCGGCCGCGACGGCGAGCAGGGAGGCCAGCGCCGAGCTGGCGATGAGGCGCTTGTTCATGCGGTGGATCCTTCGGTGAGACGCGGGCGCGAGCCCGCCGGTGATGCTTTGTACCGCGCGGCCGGGCTCCGGTTCAACCGTCGAGCAGGAAAAGCGCGAATTTCCGTGACTCGCTCATCGAGAAGTCCCCACATCGGGGGCGTTGCGCCGCCCCGCCCCCGCTCGCACAATGGTCCGAGCCACGCGCAAACGCCGTGACCCATCCAGCGAGTCCGTGCTTGTCCAGCGATCCGGCCACCTCCACCGCCGCCCTCGAGGCCCAGCTGCTGGTCGATACGTTTCGGGGTATCGACCTGGGCGCCGTCTGGCTGGACGAGAACGCGCGCGTCGTGCTCGCCAATGATCACTTCGCCACGTGGATGGGCAGCGCCGCCGTTGCGCTCGCCGGGCGCACGCTGTCCGAGCTGGTCGAGGACTTCACTGCCACGCGCTGGGGCGAGATCGGCCGCGCCGCCGATGGCGACGGCGTGCCGCCGCGCCTCAGGCTCGCGGCGCGCGGCGCGACGCCACGCGTGGTCGAGGTGCGCGCCCAGCGCGTCGATCACGACGGCCGCATGCTGGTGGCACTGCTGCTGGTGCCGATCGCCGACCGCGTCGAGGCCGAGGCCGTCGACGGCCTGCAGCGCGAGGTGCTCGAGTCGATCGCGCTCGGCCGGCCGCTGCGCTCGGTGCTGGACCTGCTGTGCCGCCGCGTCGAGAGCCTTGCGCCCGAGGTCAGCTGCTCGGTGCTGCTGGTCGAGAAGAACGGCACCGTCACCCCCATCGCCGGGCCCAGCCTGCCGGCGGCGTACGTCGACGCGCTGCACGGCGCGCCGATCGGCCCGCGCGCGGGCTCGTGCGGCACCGCGGCGTGGCGCCGCGAGCCGGTGGAGGTGACCGACATCGCCACCGACCCGCTGTGGGCCGACTACCGCGCGCTGCTGCCGCTGCTGGACAAGGCGGCGTGCTGGTCGACGCCGATCATCGCGGGCAACGGCGAGGTCGTGGCCACCTTCGCGCTGTACTACCGCCGGCCCGGCTCGGCGCCGCCGTTCCACCGCCGCATGGTCGAGGCCTGCGTGCCGCTGTGCCGCGTGGCGCTGCAGCATGAGGCCAACCGCACGGAGATCGAGCGGCTCGCCTACTTCGACCCGCTGACCGGCCTGCCCAACCGGCGCCTGTTCAGCGACCGCGCGCGCCAGACGCTGCAGATGGCGGTTCGCGTGCAGGCGCCCGGCGCGCTGCTGCTGTTCGACATCGACCGCTTCAAGACCACCAACGATTCGCTGGGTCACAGCGCCGGCGACGAGGTGCTGCGCGAGACGGCGCTGCGCCTGCAGGCCGAGATCGGCGACTCGGCCACCGTCGCGCGCCTGGGCGGCGACGAGTTCGCGGCCATGCTGCCGCGCTGCAGCCCGGTCGAGGCGATGCACGCGGCCGAGCGCCTGCGCAAGGCGCTGGCCGCGCCGCTGCGCATCGCGGGCATGCAGATCGAGGTGTCGTGCAGCATCGGCATCGCGCTGTTCCCGCAGGACGGCACGGAGCTGGAGCGGCTCGTCAAGAACGCCGAGATGGCGATGTACGAGGTCAAGCGCGGCGGCCGCGGCGCCTCGCGCTTCTTCACCAGCATGATGAACGACGTCGTCGCCGAGCGCATGCAGATGGAGAGCGCGCTGCGCCAGGCGCTCGCCGCGCGCGGCCTGGCGCTGCACTACCAGCCCAAGATGCACCTGGACGGCAGCGGCTGCGCGGGCGTGGAGGCGCTGGTGCGCTGGCGCGACCCGGGGCTCGGCGACGTCCCGCCCGACCGCTTCATCGCGCTGGCCGAGGAATGCGGCCTGATCGGCGCGATCGACGCCTGGGTGCTCGAGACGGCATGCGCGCAGCTGGCCGCGTGGCAACGCGACGACGTGCCGGTGCCCAGCATCTCGGTCAACGTGTCGCCGCTGCGCTTCCATTCAGACGACGTGCCCGCACACGTCAAGCGGCTGCTGTCGCTGCACGACCTGCGGCCGAGCGCGCTGATGCTGGAGGTCACCGAGCGCGTGATGCTGGGCGACGACGAGCGCACCCGCGTCGACCTGCGCGCGCTGCACGACATGGGCGTGCGCCTGTCGGTCGACGACTTCGGCACCGGCTACTCGAGCCTGGGCTACCTGAAGCGGCTGCCCGTCAGCGAGCTCAAGCTGGACCGCAGCTTCGTGTGCGACCTCGAGCGCGAGGCCAGCGACCGCGCGCTGGCCGACGCGGTGATCGGCATCGGCCAGGCGCTCGGCCTGGAGGTTGTGGCCGAAGGCGTGGAGACGCCCGGCCAGCGCGAGCTGCTGGCGCGCGCCGGCTGCGCGATCGCCCAGGGCTTCCTGTGGACGCGCGCCCTGCCCGCCGACGAGCTCGTCGCCTGGCTGGATCGCGAGCGCGGCAGCTGGTCGCCGCGGCGGCTGACGGCCATCACCGGCGGCGGCGGCACGCGCGCGGCCTGAGCCATCGAGCTGAACGGGCGCGACAGCCGGGTCGGCGATACTCCGCCTGCGCCGCGTTCCGGCGCGCCCGCGCCGCCCTCATGTCCAACGATTTCGCCGCCCAGCTCGAGACGCTCCAGCCTCAACTGCTGCGCTTCGCGCGCACCCAGCTGCGCAACGAGGCCTGGGCCGAGGACGCCGTGTCCGAGACGGTGCTGGCCGCGCTCGAGAAGCCACAGTCGTTCGCCGGGCTGTCGCAGCTCAAGACCTGGCTGGTGGGCATCCTCAAGCACAAGGTGATCGACCAGCTGCGCCGCCACAAGCGCGAGGCGACGGTGCTGACCACCGACGACAACGAGGACCTGGACGACCTGCTGTTCGCCCCCGACGGCCACTGGCGCGAGATGCCCGCCGACTGGGGCAACCCGGACGACGTGCTGCGCCAGCGCCAGTTCGTCGACGTCATGCAGGCCTGCCTCGACCACCTGCCGCCCACGCAGGCCCGCGTGTTCATGATGCGCGAGTGGCTGGAGCTGTCGTCCGACGAGGTGTGTAAGGAACTGACAATTACAACGACCAACCTGTGGGTGCTGCTGCATCGAGCCCGGCTGCGCCTGCGCGAGTGCCTGCAGGCCGGCTGGTTCGACGCGCATCCCGCGCCCGTCCCGGCGAAAAAAGCCAAACGATGAGCCTGTTCTACCGCAACTGCCGCGAAGTCACCCGCCTGCTGCTCGAGCGAGAGAACCGGCCGTTGACGCTCGTCGAGCGCATCGCCGTGCGCTTCCACCTGCGCATCTGCCTGATGTGCACGCGCTTCACGGGCCAGGTGCAGCTGATGAACCGGGCCATGGCGCAGTGGAAGCAGTACGCCGAGCACGGCGAGGGTGACGACGTCGCCTGAACGCTCGTCCCGGGGCGAACTGCGCCTCGATCGGCCCGCTATTTCCGGCTTCGGGCAGCACCTCGCACCCTAGGATCGACTGGCCCCCAGCCTTCGCCGGGGAAATGGTGCGTTCGCGCGCAAAAAACCATGTCCGACCTGTCGCAGCCCCCCCAGTCCGCCAAGCCGGGTTCCCGACCCGGCGACCGCTCCACGGCCGAATCGTCGCACTGGGCGATGCCGCCCGCCGCGAACGCCGGCGACGCGTGGCCGCTGGGCACCAGCGAGCCGTGCGCGATCCTCGGCCTGAACGACAAGAGCTTCAACGCCCGGCTCGCGCACTTCGACGCATCCGCAGGCGTGGCCACCGTGTTCGTGCCGCCGGCGCGCTCGCCGATGCAGCTGCGCTTCGGACAGTTCCAGCGGCTGTCGCTGACCGAGCCGGTGATGCCGTCGAGCAATGGCGTGAACGCGGCGCCGGGCTGGGCCGAGCGTCCGCCGGGCGACACCGAGTTCCAGGTGCAACTGGCCAACGGCAAGTCGCACACGGGCCGCACGATCAGCCATGTGGAGACCGACCAGGGCCTGTTCCTGTTCCCGCCGGTGGGCGACGCCGGCCTCCTGCAGCGCCTGTTCTACCCGCGCGGCGCCTACCGCCGCGTCGACTTCGGGCCGCGCCTGGGCGACGTGCTCGTCAGCAAGCACACGTTGTCGCCGGCGCAGCTGCAGGACGCGCTCAACGAGCAGCAGCGCCTGCGCAACCTCAAGCTCGGCGAGATCCTCGTCGACGTCAGGCTCATCTCCGCCGCGCAGCTGCAGCAGGCGCTCGAGCTTCAGTCACGCACGCCGATGCTGCGGCTGGGCGAGGCGCTGATCTCGCTGAAGATCCTGTCACCGGACGACCTGTCGCAAGCCCTGCGCAGCCAGACGCGCAACCGCAACCTGCCGCTGGGCGAGCTGTTGGTCAACCACGGCGTGATCTCGCGCGAGGAGCTGCGCGAGGCGCTCGAGCTCAAGCGCTCGCGCCTGCCCGACGACTCGCCGTCGCCCGCCAACGAATCCGACGACTTCCAGACCACGGCCTCGACGCCGCTGCTGGAGCTGCCCGAACTCACGCTCGCGCCCGACACGCCGGCGCGCGCCCCCGCGCCCACGCCCGCGCCGGCGCCCGCCGCGGCCCCGGCGGCCAAGGCGGCGCGTCCGGGCGACGTGCTGCGCAGCGAGCTCGTCACGACGCCCGCGCAGCTGCACGCCGCGATCGAGTCGCAGAGCCGCATGCCCATGGTGCGTATCGGCGAGGCGCTGATCGCGCTCGGCTTCATCACCGAGACGCAGCTGGCCGAGGCGCTGGCGAGCCAGGGCAAGGACCGCAAAGTGCCTCTGGGCGAGCTGCTGGTCACGCAGGGCCTGATCACGCGCGCCAACCTGCAGACCGCGCTGGCCCGCAAGATGGGCTACCCGCAGGTCGACCTGCAGGCCTTCCCGATCGACATCGAGGCGCTCAAGAAGCTGCCGGTGGCCGCGGCGCTGCGGCTGGAGATGCTGCCGCTGGGCCTGATGAACGGCAAGGTGATCGTCGCCACCGAGGATCCCTCGCGCCGCGACCGCATCGACGAAGCCGAGTTCCTGACCCAGGCCAAGGTCGTGCCGGTGCTGCCGTCGACGAGCAACCTCGCCGAGCAGATCCCGCTGCTGTACTCGCGCGGCGGCCTGGAGGAGATGTCCTTCGACTTCAACATGCCGGCGCAGGAGAACCAGGGCACCGACACGCTGCTGGCCGCCCTGGAGCTGCCCGCCGACGGCGGCACCGCGCTGCCGATCGACGAGAACGAAGGCGCGGTGGAGCAGTCTGACAGCTCGCTGGTGCGGCTGATCAACTCGATGATCGTCGAGGCGCACAACCAGGGCGTGTCCGACATCCACATCGAGACGCGCCCCGGCCGCGAGAAGGTCAAGGTGCGCTTCCGCGTCGACGGCCTCCTGCGGCCCTACCTCGAGCTGCCGCACACGTACCGCCAGGCGCTGGTCGCGCGACTGAAGATCATGTGCGACCTCGACATCTCCGAGCGCCGCCGCCCGCAGGACGGCAAGATCAACTTCGCGCGCTTCGTGCCGCAGTGCCCGATCGAGCTGCGCGTGGCGATGATCCCCACGGCCAACGGCCTGGAAGACGCGGTGCTGCGTATCCTCGCGTCGGCCAAGCCGCTGCCGCTCGACTCGCTGGGCATGTCGCCGCACAACCTCAAGGAGCTGAAGAAGGCGGTGGAGCGCCCCTACGGCATGGTGCTGTGCGTGGGCCCGACGGGCTCGGGCAAGACGACCACGCTGCACTCGGCGCTGAGCTTCATCAACACGCCCGAGCGCAAGATCTGGACGGCCGAGGATCCGGTCGAGATCACGCAGGCCGGCCTGCGCCAGGTGCAGGTCAACCCGAAGATCGATTGGACCTTCGCCAAGGCGCTGCGCGCGTTCCTGCGCGCCGACCCGGACGTGATCATGGTGGGCGAGATCCGCGACAACGAGACCGCGCAGATCGCCGTCGAATCCTCGCTGACGGGCCACCTGGTGCTGTCGACGCTGCACACCAACAGCGCGCCCGAGACGATCACGCGCCTGCTGGACATGGGCATGGATCCGTTCAACTTCGCCGACGCGCTGCTCGCGGTGCTGGCCCAGCGCCTCGTGCGCCGCATCTGCAGCGGCTGCAAGACGGCCACACCGGCCACCGACGACCAGGTCGAGGAACTCGTCAACGACACGCTGCACGTGTGGGGCGACCACCCGCAGGCCCCGACGCGCACCGACCTGCTGGCCAGCTGGACGAGCCGCTTCGCCGTCGACGGCCGCCTGCAGTTCTACCGTGGCACGGGTTGCGCCAAGTGCGGCAACACGGGCGTCAAGGGCCGCGCCGGCGTGCACGAGCTGCTGACCGTGAGCAAGGGTGTGCGCCACCTGATCCAGCAAGGCGCGCGCGCCGAGCAGATCCAGATGCACGCGATGGGCGAAGGCATGCGCACGCTGCGCCAGGACGGCATCGAGAAGGTGCTGGCCGGTGTCACCACCATCGAGGAAGTGCGGGCGACGTCCAACAGCTGACGACGCCCTCCTCGGTCAACGAAAACGCCGCGGGCATTCGTCACGCGGCGTCTTTTTTCCTGCGATCGACGCGTTGCGCAGGGCGGGTCGGTTGACCCGCCGTACGCGCGCCCTGCGATTCGGCACCCTTGCAGCGCCGACGGACGGCGAGTCAAACGACCCGCCCTACGAAAAACGCCGCGCGGCTGCGAGGCCGGGCGGCGTTCGTTCTTGCGCGTCCGTGCGCGCAGGCGCGTCACGCGCGAGCGTCAGCCCGCGCGCGCCTCACTTCCACATGCCGGACGCGGCGGTCGACGGGTTGTTGGCCGCGTTCTTGACCGGCGGCGGCGGGGTGACGGTGGTGGTGGTGGTCGTCGTGGTGACGGTCGAGCCGGGCGCCGAGGTGTTGACGGTCGCGGCGTGGACGGCGGCCGGGCTGGTGTCGACCGTGCCCGGGGGCGCCACGTTGGGCGCCAGCGCACCCGCGTTGGTGCCGGCGCTCCTGGTGGCCTGCACCGCGATGCGCTGCTCGTCTTCCTGGCAGCCGTCGACCAGGCGGTGGTGTTCCTTCTGGTTCATCAGCATCGACTTCATCGGGATCTGGATCCAGACGACGGCGCCCGACAGGTCGACCAGGCGGATCGCGCCCGTCGTGGTCTCTTCCGGCACCATGACGTACGACTTGTGGTTGTAGGTGACCTTGAAGTTGCCGGTGTGGCCCGCGATCTTCTCGACGTCGACCTTCTCCTTGAATTCGCACTCGGCGATGCCGGTCATCACGCGGTCGGCGATCGTCAGCTGGGCCGGGTTCAGGTTGTCGTTGGTGGGCTCCACGGGCTCGGCCTTCTTGGCGGCCGGCTTCTTGGCCGGGGCGGCCTTCTTGGCCGGCGCGGCGGCGGTCTGGGCCTGCACGGTCAGGGCGGTGAGGGAAAGCGCGGCCAGGGCGGCGGCGACGACGGTCAGGGAGCGGGACATCGGAAGGAATCTCCGGGATGGGGGGTGCCGGAATTGTCGACCAAGCCGCCCCGCGTGTTACACATTCAGGTGCAACGCCTTGTTTCGGGATTGTTGCCTGCCAACTGCGTCACGGAATGACGCCCGCTTACTGCCCGAACCAGCGGACACGCGCCTCCGCCGGCAACTGCGACTCACCGCCCGCCGACGTGCGGTGCGCGCGCTCGATCACGTGCCAGAAGTAGCGGTAGCTGGCGCGGTCGTGCAGGTGCTCGCGCAGCCCGTGGCGCAGGCGGATCGGCGCCCAGTCGACGGCCTGCGCGGCCAGGATCACCTCCACCGCCAGGTCGACCTCGGCGGCCGACGGCGCGAACGCGTCGACGATCACGCGCACCTGGTCGGGATGGATGCTCCACATGCGCGTGTAGCCGAACTCGCGGCACGCGCGCTCGGCCGCGCGCTGCAGCAGGCGCGTGTCCTTGAACTCGGTGACGACGCAGTGCGACGGCGTCTTGGCGTGGCCGTGGCAGGCCGCCGCGATCGCCAGCTTGGCGCGCAGCACCAGCGGATGCGCGAACTGGCCCTCGGCCGTCATCGCCGACTGCGGGATCGCGCCGCGGTGCGCCGACACGAAGTCCATCAGTCCGAACGACAGCGACTCCAGCCGCGGATGGGCCGCCAGCAGTTCGACGTCGCGCAGTGCGCCGTGGGTCTCGACCAGCGCGTGCAACGGCACCTCGCGCGCGAGCCCGACCGCGCGCGCGACGACGTCCACCGTGTGCACCGCCGCCTCGAAATCGGCCGCGTCGAGCGGCTTGGGGATCATGAGATAGGCCAGCCGCTCGCCGGCGTCGCGCAGCAGCACCTCCAGCATCTTCTCGAACGCCGCGTGGCCGCGCGGCACGACGCGCGCGCCGACGCGGTCGAAGCGGTTGGCCGGGGACTGCACCAGCTCGGCGATCAGCTGCGCGTGCTCCACCTCGCCGCCCGCCTTGGCGCCGTCCTCGCCGTCGAGCGTGACGTCGAACACCGGCCCCAGCTCGCCTTGCAGCTCGAGGCTCTTGCGCATGCGCGCCTCGACGCCCGAGTAGTGGTCGCAGACCGGCAGCGACGTGGTCGGGTCGCCGTCGTCGAACAGGACGTCGCGCGGGTGCGGGGCGGTGGTCATCACCGAGGGCTCCTTCAGGAATGAAAAACGCGCGGACGAAGCCGCGCGTTCAGGATAGCTCGCCCAGCGCGCCTCGTGCGAGGCGCGTTGAAAGCAATTACAGCAGGTGGGCCACGCCGGCCTGTTCGTCCTGCAGTTCCTTCAGGGTCTTGTTGATGCGTTCCTGGCTGAACTCGTCGATGGCCAGGCCCTCGACGATCTTGTACTTGCCGTTCTCGGTGGTGACCGGGAAGCCGAACATGATGTCCTTGGGGATGCCGTATTCGCCGTTCGACGGGATGCCCATCGTGACCCACTTGCCCTTGGAGCCCAGCGCCCAGTCGCGCATGTGGTCGATGGCGGCGTTGGCGGCCGAGGCGGCCGACGACAGGCCGCGCGCCTCGATGATGGCCGCGCCGCGCTTGCCGACGGTCGGCAGGAAGGTGTCGGCGTTCCAGACCTGGTCGTTGATCAGGTCCTTGACCGACTTGCCGTTGACGGTCGCGAAGCGGTAGTCGGCGTACATCGTGGGCGAGTGGTTGCCCCACACGGTCAGCTTCTCGATGTCGCCGACCTTGGTGCCGGTCTTGGCGGCGATCTGGCTGGCGGCGCGGTTGTGGTCCAGGCGCAGCATGGCGGTGAAGTTCTCGCGCGGCAGGCTCGGCGCGCTCTTCATCGCGATGTAGGCGTTGGTGTTGGCGGGGTTGCCGACAACCAGCACCTTGACGTTGCGCGAGGCGACCTTGTCCAGCGCCTTGCCTTGCGCCGTGAAGATCTGGGCGTTGGCGGCCAGCAGGTCGGCGCGCTCCATGCCGGGGCCGCGCGGGCGGGCGCCGACGAGCAGGGCGTAGTCCGTGTCCTTGAACGCGGTCATCGGATCCGAGTGGGCCTCCATGCCGGCCAGCAGCGGGAACGCGCAGTCGTCCAGTTCCATCATCACGCCCTTGAGCGCCTTCTGGGCCTTCTCGTCGGGGATCTCCAGAAGCTGCAGGATCACCGGCTGGTCCTTGCCCAGCATCTCGCCCGAGGCGATGCGGAACAGGAGGGCGTAGCCGATCTGGCCAGCGGCGCCGGTGACGGCGACGCGAACGGGGGTCTTGCTCATGGAAAAGTCTCCGAGACGAGAGGAAGGACGGTGGTGGAGCAGCGACGTCGTCACTCCTCCGGGAACTCGCGCGGGCGCTTCCGGCATGCGGCCGGGCCCGGGACTGCAGCGCGAAGTTTACTGCGATCCCAGGGAAAAACCCGCACAGGGTCAATCATCTTATGTCTTATACAAGACAAGGGAAGTCGGATGCTCGGGACAAGGTGGACGGCCCCCGTCGGCTGTGCTGCAATCGCGGCGGCCCGCCGTCCGGCCGGCTGAATTTCCCCGCCCTTCCCGCCCATGTCCTCGGATCCGTCCGGCCCCGCCTTCAGCCCGCTGTACCAGCAGATCAAGCTGCTGATCACGCGCAGCCTGCAGGAAGGCGAGTGGAAGCCGGGCGAGGCGATCCCCGCCGAGACCGACCTCGCCGCGCGCTACCGCGTCAGCCAGGGCACGGTGCGCAAGGCGATCGACGAGCTCGCCACCGAGAACATCGTCGTGCGCCGCCAGGGCAAGGGCACCTTCGTCGCGACGCATTCGGAAGAGCAGATCCAGTACCGCTTCCTGCGACTGGCGCCCGACGACGCCAAGCCCAGGGGCATGGCGCGCCACTTCATCGACTGCAAGCGCATGCGCCCGCCGGCGCCGATCGCGCGCGCGCTCGACCTGAAGGGCACCGAGGGCGCGATCCTCGTGCGCCGCACGCTGCTGCAGGACGACATCCCCGTGGTGCTGGACGAGATCTGGCTTCCGGCCGGCCTGTTCAAGGGACTGACGGCGGATCGGCTGCGCGACTACGTCGGCCCGATGTACGAGATGTTCGAGACCGAGTTCGGCGTGCACATGATCCGCGCCGAAGAGAAGATCCGCGCCGTCGCGGCCGACGCGCCGACCGCCGACGTGCTGGCGGTGGCCGAGGGCACGCCGCTGCTGTCGGTGGAGCGGCTGTCGTACACGTACGGCGACAAGCCGGTCGAGCTGCGGCGCGGCCTGTACCGCACCGACCGCCACTACTACCGCAACACGCTGAATTGAAGATGACGGCGCTGTTCGTCCGTTCCGGCCAATCCGCGCGCGATCGCGTTTCGCTGGAAAAGCGACGATCGGCGCAACGCAATCCCGACTTGGGCAACGCATGTTGCATTGCCATAAAATTCGCGGGTTTTACCGGGCCCCGACGCCTTCCGGCGACGGCGGCACCGCCCAGGTGGCGCGCCATCGTCGCCGCCCAGACGACAACGACAAGGATCCACGATCATGGCTGACGCGAAGGCGATCAAGAAACGACCCGGGCAGATGGGCCTGCTCGACGCAACCCAGTACCGGCTCCCGCCGGCCGGATGGGTGTCCATCCTGCACCGCGTCAGCGGCCTCATCCTGATCGTGCTGATGCCGTTCGTGATCTGGCTGTTCGACACCAGCGTCACCGACGAGGTCTCGTTCGACCAGTTCCGCAACGCGTTCGTCGGCGGCATCGGCTTCGTGCCGGCGTTCATCGTCAAGCTCGCCGCGCTCGCGCTGATCTGGGGCTTCCTGCAGCACTTCTGCGCCGGCGTGCGCCACCTGTACATGGACTTCACGCACACCGTCGACAAGGAGTTCGGCCGCGTGTCCGCGCTCGTGGCGATCGGCGTGGCCATCGTGCTGACGCTCGCGTTCGCCTACAAGCTGTTCTTCGGCTACTGATCGGGACCAGAACAACATGTCCACCAACTACGGTTCCAAGCGCCTCGTCGTCGGCGCCCACTACGGCCTGCGCGACTGGCTCGTGCAGCGCGCCACCGCCGTCATCATGGCGCTGTTCACCATCGTCCTGGTCGTGCAGTGCCTGACGCCCGGCGAGATGAGCTACCTGAAGTGGGGCGCGATCTTCGCGCACCAGTGGATGAAGGTGCTGACCTTCGTCACCATCGCCTCCATCCTGTGGCACGCCTGGGTCGGCGTGCGCGACGTGCTGATGGACTACGTCAAGCAGATGGCCGCCCGCCTCGTGCTGCAGGTGGCCGCCATCGTCTGGCTCGTCGGCTGTGCCGGCTGGGCCCTGCAAGTCCTCTGGAGAATCTGAGAATGTCCGTCGCCTCTTCCATCACCAAGCGCAAGTTCGACGTCGTGATCGTCGGCGCGGGCGGCTCGGGCATGCGTGCCTCGCTGCAGCTGGCGCGCGCCGGCCTCAACGTGGCCGTGCTGTCCAAGGTGTTTCCCACGCGCTCGCACACCGTCGCGGCCCAGGGCGGCATCGGCGCCTCGCTGGGCAACATGAGCGAGGACAACTGGCACTACCACTTCTACGACACGATCAAGGGCTCCGACTGGCTCGGCGACCAGGACGCGATCGAGTTCATGTGCCGCGAAGCCCCGAACGTCGTCTACGAGCTCGAGCACTTCGGCATGCCGTTCGACCGCAACGCCGACGGCACCATCTACCAGCGCCCGTTCGGCGGCCACACGGCCAACTACGGCGAGAAGCCCGTGCAGCGCGCCTGCGCCGCGGCCGACCGCACCGGCCACGCGATGCTGCACACGCTGTACCAGCAGAACGTGAAGGCGCGCACGCAGTTCTTCGTCGAGTGGATGGCGCAGGACCTGATCCGCGACGCCGAGGGCGACGTGGTCGGCGTGACCGCCATCGAGATGGAGACGGGCGACCTGCACATCCTCGAAGGCAAGATCGTGCTGCTGGCCACCGGCGGAGCGGGCCGCATCTACCAGGCCTCGACCAACGCCTTCATCAACACCGGCGACGGCCTGGGCCTGGCCGCGCGCGCGGGCCTGCCGCTGCAGGACATGGAGTTCTGGCAGTTCCACCCGACCGGCGTGGCCGGCGCCGGCGTGCTGCTGACCGAAGGCTGCCGCGGCGAGGGCGCGATCCTGCGCAACTCGAACGGCGAGCGCTTCATGGAACGCTACGCACCGACGCTGAAGGACCTGGCGCCGCGCGACTTCGTCTCGCGCTCGATGGACCAGGAGATCAAGGAAGGCCGCGGCTGCGGCCCGAACAAGGACTACGTGGTCCTCGACATGACCCACCTGGGCGTCGAGACGATCATGAAGCGCCTGCCCTCGGTCTACGAGATCGGCCACAACTTCGCCAACGTCGACATCACCAAGGAGCCGATCCCCGTGGTGCCGACCATCCACTACCAGATGGGCGGCGTGCCGACCAACATCCACGGCCAGGTCGTGGCCCCGGGCGGCGGCATCCCCAACCAGGTCGTCAACGGCCTGTACGCGGTGGGCGAGTGCTCCTGCGTGAGCGTGCACGGCGCCAACCGCCTGGGCACCAACTCGCTGCTGGACCTGCTGGTGTTCGGCCGCGCGGCCGGCAACCACATCGTCGCGTCCGACCTCGCGTCGCGCCATCACAAGCCGCTGCCGGCCGACGCGGCAGACCGCACGCTGGCCCGCCTGGCGCGCCTGGAGAAGGCCTCCGACGGCGAGTATGCGCAGACGGTGGCCAACGACATCCGCGGGGCGATGCAGGCCCATGCCGGCGTGTTCCGCACGCAGGCGTCGATGGACGAAGGCGTCGCGAAGATCGCCCAGCTGCGCGAGCGCGTGAAGAACGTCGGCCTGAAGGACCACTCCAAGGTGTTCAACACGGCGCGCATCGAGGCGCTCGAGGTCGAGAACCTGATCGAGGCCGCGCAGGCCACGATGGTGTCGGCCGCGGCGCGACCGGAGAGCCGCGGCGCGCACGCGCACGACGACCACCCGCACCGCGACGACGACAACTGGATGAAGCACACGCTGTGGTTCACCGACGGCAACCGACTCGAGTACAAGCCGGTGAACATGAAGCCGCTGACGGTCGAGAGCGTGCCGCCGAAGGTTCGCACCTTCTGAAATGACTGCCCCCAGATCGCTTCGCTCCCGGCCCCCAAAGGGCGCTCAGCGCTCCTCAGGGCGGCCTTCCGGGCGCTGAGATCATTCAGCATCCACCAGACACGAAGAAAGTTGGCAACGATGTCCGACACCCGCACCTTCCAGATCTACCGCTACGATCCCGACAAGGACGACAAGCCGTACATGCAGACTGTCGAGATCACGCTCGACGGCCACGAACGCATGCTGCTGGACGCGCTGATCAAGCTCAAGGCGATCGACCCGACGATCTCGTACCGCCGCTCCTGCCGCGAAGGCGTGTGCGGTTCGGACGCGATGAACATCAACGGCAAGAACGGCCTCGCGTGCCTGACCAACATGCGCTCGCTGCCCAAGACGATCGTGCTCAAGCCGCTGCCGGGCCTGCCCGTCGTGCGCGACCTGATCGTCGACATGACGCAGTTCTTCACGCAGTACCACTCGATCAAGCCGTACCTGGTCAACGACACGCCGCCGCCCGAGAAGGAGCGCCTGCAGTCGCCCGAGGAGCGCGACGAGCTCAACGGCCTGTACGAGTGCATCCTGTGCGCGTCGTGCTCGACGTCCTGCCCCAGCTTCTGGTGGAACCCCGACAAGTTCGTCGGCCCGGCCGGCCTGCTGCAGGCCTACCGCTTCATCGCCGACAGCCGCGACCAGGCCACCGGCGAGCGGCTGGACAACCTCGAGGACCCGTACCGCCTGTTCCGCTGCCACACGATCATGAACTGCGTCGACGTCTGCCCCAAGGGCCTGAACCCGACCAAGGCGATCGGCAAGATCAAGGAACTGATGGTGCGCCGCGCCGTCTAGCAGCAGACCGTTTCCTCTAATAAAACCACGCCACCCTCCGCACAATGGACAGCGCGATCGACCCGACCGAACTGAACCGCCTCAAATGGCGGTGCAAGCGCGGGCTGCTCGAGAACGACCTGTTCATCGAGCGGTTCTTCCAGGAGCAGGGCAGCCGCCTGACGACCCGCCACGTGGCGGGGCTGCAGCCGCTGATGGACCTGTCCGACAACGACCTGCTCGACCTCCTGCTGGCGCGCCGCGAACCCGACGGTGCGCTCGCCACCCCAGAAGTCCATGAAGTACTGGCGCTGATGCGTCGCCCCGCTCTCAAGAAAGGGAACACCCAATGACCCCGTCCGACGTCAAAGCGACCCTGTCGTTCTCCGATGGCAGCCCCAGCATGGAGCTGCCGATCTACAAGGGCACCATCGGTCCCGAAGTGATCGACATCCGCAAGCTGTACGGCCAGACCGGCAAGTTCACGTACGACCCCGGCTTCCTGTCCACGGCGTCGTGCAACTCGTCGATCACCTACATCGACGGCGACAAGGGCGAGCTGCTGTACCGCGGCTACCCGATCGAGCAGCTCGCGGTCAACTGCGACTTCCTCGAGACCTGCCACCTGCTGCTGTACGGAGAGCTGCCCAACGCCGAGCAGAAGTCCTCGTTCGTGAACCGCGTGACGCATCACACGATGGTCAACGAGCAGATGCACTTCTTCCTGCGCGGCTTCCGTCGTGACGCGCACCCGATGGCCGTGATGACGGGCCTGGTGGGCGCGCTGTCGGCCTTCTATCACGACTCGACGGACATCAACAACGCCGAGCACCGCGACATCGCCGCGATCCGCCTGATCGCCAAGATGCCCACGCTCGTGTCGATGGCCTACAAGTACTCGGTCGGCCAGCCGTTCATCTACCCGAAGAACGACCTGAGCTACGCCGGCAACTTCATGCGCATGATGTTCGCCACGCCGTGCGAGGACTACACGGTCAGCCCGGTGATCGAGCGCGCGCTCGACCGCATCTTCATCCTGCACGCCGACCACGAGCAGAACGCGTCCACGTCCACCGTGCGCCTGTGCGGCTCGTCGGGCACCAACCCGTTCGCCGCCATCGCCGCCGGCGTCGCCTGCCTGTGGGGCCCGGCCCACGGCGGCGCCAACGAGGCCGCGCTCAACATGCTGGAAGACATCCAGCGCAAGGGCGGCGTCGAGAAGATCGGCGAGTTCATCAGCCAGGTCAAGGACAAGAACTCCGGCATCAAGCTGATGGGTTTCGGCCACCGCGTGTACAAGAACTACGACCCGCGCGCCAAGCTGATGCGCGAGACCTGCCACGAGGTGCTCAACGAGCTGGGCCTGCACAACGACCCGCTGTTCAAGCTCGCGATGGCGCTCGAGAAGATCGCCCTGGAAGACGACTACTTCGTCGCCCGCAAGCTCTACCCGAACGTCGACTTCTACTCGGGCATCGTGCAGCGCGCGATCGGCATCCCGGTCAGCCTGTTCACGGCCATCTTCGCGCTGGCCCGCACGGTGGGCTGGATCGCCCAGCTCAACGAGATGATCGCCGACCCCGAGTACAAGATCGGCCGCCCGCGCCAGCTGTTCTCGGGCGCCGCGCCGCGCACGGTCAAGCCGATCGGCGAACGCTGAGATCGCGACGCACCCAATGAGAAGGCCGCTCGAACGAGCGGCCTTCTTCTTTGCGGGGCGCATCGAACAACAAGGCTGGCGGCCCACCGTGGCCGGGAGCCGCGTCACTGCTTGATCAGGCTCCCCACCCCCTGCGCGAACGGGAAGCCCTGCGCCTGGTCGGTGTTGGTCTCCCAATCGAACCCGCCATGGATCGCCGGGTTGGCCGCGACCACCTGCTTCCAGATCGTGACGGCGTCGGCCGGCGTCATGTAGTTGGTGGCGCCCGCGTTGATACCGAAGCCCACGACCACGTGCGACGCGCCCAGCAGGTTGACCCACTCCTGCACATTGCCCACGACGTAGCTCGGCACCGCCAGCCCCGGGCCGTCGTAGTACTGCGGCGCGGCGTAGTCCATCGCGCCGGCCTGCACCATCGCCTGGCAGAACGCCTTGTCGACGGCGTTCCACGGTGCCGGCGGCGCGCTGATGAGAAAGCCCGGGTAGCGCTGCTTCAGCTGCAGGCTGATCCAGATCATCTCGCTGGTGTCGGGCGCCTGGCTGCCCTCGAAGGTGTTCCAGTCGAGGCCGTCGAAACCGCCGAGCTGCCCGTAGATCGCGACGATGCTGTCGACGAAGTGCTGCGACTTGTCGCGGTTGGGAAAGCTCATGCCGTTGCCCGCGCCGCCCACCGACAGCAGGATCCTGCGGCCCTGCGTCTTGCGTGCGTACTGGATGTCTTCGACCAGGTGCGTGGCGGCGCCCTGCCCGTCGCCCGGCGGCGACCACGTCACCGTGCCGGTGGTGCCCGGCGCGCCGCCCACCGGCGTCGCGGCAAACAGGTAGACGAGGTTGTAGTTCGGGTCGAGGTCGCGGATGCGGGGCGGCGCGGGCGTCCAGTTCGGGTAGTAGCCGCCGATCACCTTGCCGTTGCCCGGCCCCGCGCCGCCGCCGCAGGTGGTCGGGCTCCAGTACCAGGTGCTGATCGTCGGGTTGGTGAAGTCGGTGCCGCCGGCCGTGGCGTTGACGACCTTGTAGTAGCGGCCGTCGGGCACGTAGCGCACGACGTCGCCGAGCGCGTAGTGCGCCGAGCCGCTCCAGTCGGTGGCCTTGCACGCGACGATGACCTTCAGCGAGGAAATCAGGTCGTTGAAGTTCAGCGAGACGAGGTTGGGCGCATCGCCGGCCAGCGCGAGCGACCGGCCGCCGTAGTTGATGTCGTTGAACAGCTGCGCCTGGATGCCGGCGCGCAGCCGCACCGAGGACGCGCGGTCGTTCCACGTCGATCCGATCCACGGCGTGTCCGCGTCGACGCAGGTGTGCGCGCCACCGTAGTTGATGTCGGCGTAGACGCAGACGGCCCCGGTGTCGGCCGCACGGGCCGAGGCGGCCAGCAGGGCGAGCGCGGCGATGCAGGACTTCGCGAACCAGGCGCGGGCGGTCGATGGGAGTCGCATGATCGGCTTCGCAGTGGAGGTGCGGCCATTTGAGCGGCTGCGGCACCCGGCGTCTCGTTACGAGATGCGCGCATCTGCAAGCCGACGTTGGAAAGCGACGCGATCGACGACCGGAATCGGCGGCGCACGGCACGATCCGGCGGACGCGGCGAAGCCCTCACTGCTTGGCGACGCGCGCTATACCTCCACCGGGTATTGTTCGGCAGCTTGCTCCGTCGCTGGCGCAGCCGAGGTTTCGCCCTGAATCGACTCCCCGCATGTGGGAGCTCCCCGGTCGGCGATAACGCTCGCGGGCGCATCCGGACTCGTCTTCCCACAACAGCTGGTCGAGGCACGCGCAATGGCGCACCCGCCATGAGGCGCACGAGCAAGCGGCGTCCATGGCCGATACGTGCAACGCCGTTTCCGCGGCGGATACCGAAAGCGATGCCGGCGGCGCGGCCGCGTCGGCGACACGTCTCACGCCATGGAGTGATGCAGCGCCCGCATCTGTGCCGCGAAGACGCGTGCCTGGTGGAGACTGCGGATCTCCACGCTGCCGCGCGCCAGCCCAACGATGATGAGCGTGCCGCCGGCCTCCAGGAGCCGCCGGACATCCGCGAGGAGGCACTCGACGAAGAGGATGTCGTCGTCCTGCAGCGCGACACTCCAGCGACCGTAGGAGACCGTCAATTGCAGAGGGCGCGGCGGCTCGACGGGCTCTTGGGGTGGCCGCCGGTCCGCCTGCACCTTGCCGCGGTCGGCCAGGCCTCGTCGCAGCTCGGGCCCCGCGCTTCTGCGCTGGCGCGTCATCGCCGGGTCGCCAGGCCGAGCGCCTGCAGCAGGCGACCGAATCGGGTCAGGGGCGTCAAGGTGGGCAACGCACGGCGGGAGCGCAATCGCCCGCGCGGGCGTCGAGTCGACATCGACGGCGTCGCCCCTGGCAAGCGAAGCCTGGAGCGGAGGAGGTTCTTCAAGACGGAGCTTCCGCCTGTCGAACGCTTGCGACGGATAAGGATCAAGGCGAATCGTGGTCCCACGGCTGGGTGTTGGCGAAGCCACTCCCGTCGTCCGAGCGCTCGTCATGGATCCGCACCTGCGCGACTCGCGGCGCGGCGACGGCTCCGGTCACCCGCGCATTGCGCGCCATGTCGCGATCCCATCGACGCTGCTGCTGGACAAGCTCCTTCTTGAGCTGCAGCACTTCCTGCTTCAGGACCTCCGAGCGCCTCAGCGCGTCGGCGAGGCGAGTGGCGCCCACGCCGACCTGCCGCTTGTGCAACGCGATCAGCCTGTCGACCTGGTCACGATGGCGCCGGTGAAGCTGGAACCAGCCGGCGACGCAGAGCAACGCCGCCAGGCCGAGGCCCGGCAGAAACGCGAGGATGTCAGGCATGCCGCCGGCCTGCCCTTCGAGCAAGGATGGGCCGGCGACCCAGGCGAAGTTCGGTGACATCGTGCATCGGACAACTGTACGGTCGCGTACTCCGCGAAGTCTTGACCGGCCGATGACGACGCTTCGCGAAGTGCGCCTCCCGACACCGCCGAAGTGCCTGACGATCGCGCCCGCTCAGCCGTCGATGTGCAGCAGGAGGACATCGGCAGCAGCGACATCGCGTACATGGCGCTCACCCCGCACGACGTCGCGGGCCATCTGAAGTTCATGATCACGGGCACCACCTGGTTCGGCGAGCAGGCCATCGCCGCGCAAGCCGCGCTGCCGACCGGCCGCTGGGTGCACGCCGCGGTGAGCGGCACGGGCGTGCTGTATGTCGACGGCCGGGAGGCAGGCCGCAACGACGCGATGGCCCTCACGCCGTTCCAGCTGGGCGCGACCACGCGGAACTGGTTGGGACGCTCGCGGTACGGTGCCGATCCGTACTTCGACGGTCGCTGACCCGTCGGCCGGCGCCTCAGCGCGCCGGCCGCCGCTCACGCAGCAGCGCCACGAAAGCGACCGGATCCAGGGGCTTGGGCAGGAACGCCACGTCGGCGTCCAGGCCGCCGCGTCGCGCCAGTTCGTCCGGCTGCAGGAAAGAGGTCGCGATGACCAGGGTCGGGCGATCGGGCTGCGTCGCAACGAAGCGCAGCATCTCCAGCCCGTCGATGTGCGGCATGACGATATCCGTGACCAGGATGTCCGGCGTCATGCGGCCCAGCGCCTGCAAGCCCTCGAACCCGTTGCGCGCCTTGGTGATGGCGGCGCCGGGAATCGCTTCCTCCACCAGCATCTCGACCAGTTCGAGCGCGGCCGGGTCGTCATCGACGATCAGGACGCGCGGCGCCGAACCGCCCGGCGCGGCCGGCGCAGGGCCGCCGCCCGCGCGCATCGCGTCGATCAGGGCCTGCGCCGAGGCGCCGTCGATCTTGCGATGCCCGCTGGGGGTCTTCCAGGCCTTGAGCCGGCCCGCGTCCACCCAGCGCTGCACACTCTGGACGGATACGCCCAGCTCCTGCGCGAGTTGTCGTGGCGAATAGGACGTCCTGCTTGCACCCATGTGTTCGTCCGCCGCGCCTGATCCGGCGCGACGCTCCCCGGACGGATTCTGCCGCAGCGAAATGGCGTGCCCATAATGCCCATTTCAACCGATCTATCCATTTTGATGATTCTTAGACTGCAGGGCAAGGCGGGACACGCTCCAGGACGAGCACCCTGCCCCACCCCGCGCGGGGGCCATTTCCGGCCTCGGCGCATTCCGGGACTTTCCCCGGGCGTCGTCGCTAACCTGGGTCGGAGACACCATGGACACCATCAGGAATTGGACTATCGGAACCCGCCTCGCCATCAGCTACGCCGTGGTGATCGCACTGCTCGTCGCGATGGCCATCGTCGGCATCTCGCGCATCGAGGCCGTGGACGCCAACACGGACCTGATCGTCCACGATCGCTACGTGAAGATCGCGCTGGCCAACACGATCCAGGACAAGGTCGACTTGCGCTCGCGCGCCGTGCGCACGGCGTTGATCGCGGCCGATCCCGAGGTGGTCAAGGAAGAGATCGCCAAGGCGATGGGCACGGCGTCCGCCATCGATGACGCCCTGGGGAAACTTCAGGCCACCATCCGGACGCCGGAGGGCGTCGCGGCGCTCAAGCGCACCGTCGAGGCCCGCAAGCCGTTCCTCGACGCGAGCCGGCAGCTGGCCGAACTCGCCCTCGCGGGCCGGCGCGATGAGGCCGCGTCCTACCTCATGAAGAACCTCATCCCCACGCAGAACGCCTACCTGGGCGCGCTGCAGGAGCTGGTCGATTCGCAGGTCAAGGGCATGCAGGGCTTCGCCGCCGACGCCGCGGCGCAGGCCCGCAGCGCGACGGTCACGATGATCGTCCTGGCCATCACGGCGACGCTGTTCGCGGCGGCGCTCGGCTTCGTGATCACCCGCTCCATCACGCGACCCATCGCCCACGCCGTGGCGCTGGCGCAGACCGTCGCCGCGGGCGACCTGAGCGCGCGCATCGAGTCCACGAGCCGCGACGAGACGGGGCAGTTGCTCGCGGCACTGAAGACGATGATCGAGAGCCTCGTGGCCGTCGTCGGCAAGGTGCGCCACAGCAGCGACTGCATCGCGACGGGCTCGAGCCAGATCGCCACCGGCAACGCCGACCTCTCGCAGCGGACCGAGGAACAGGCGTCCAACCTGCAGCAGACCGCCGCGTCGATGGAAGAGCTCACAGCCACCGTGCGCAACAACTCGGACACGGCGCGGCAGGCGACCCAGCTCGCGGGCTCGGCCGCGACCGCCGCCACCCAGGGCGGGGCCGTGGTGGACCAGGTCGTCGCCACCATGGGCGACATCGATGCGTCCAGCCGCAAGATCGCCGACATCATCGGCGTGATCGACGGCATCGCCTTCCAGACCAACATCCTGGCGCTCAACGCCGCCGTCGAGGCGGCGCGCGCCGGCGAGCAGGGCCGCGGATTCGCAGTGGTCGCGGGCGAAGTGCGCAGCCTCGCGCAGCGCTCGGCGGAGGCCGCCAAGCAGATCAAGGGCCTCATCTCGGACAGCGTCGAGAAGGTCCGCGCGGGTACCGAGCAAGTGGCCGAGGCGGGACGTGCGATGAACGACATCGTCGCGCAGGTCCGGCGGGTCAACGACCTGATCGCCGAGATCGGCGCGGCGACGCTCGAACAGACGCAGGGCATCGGGCAGGTGGGCGACGCCGTGAGCCAGCTCGACCAGGTCACCCAGCAGAATGCCGCGCTGGTGGAGCAGAGCGCCGCAGCCGCCGAAAGCCTGAGCCAGCAGGCACAGCGCCTGGTCGAGGCCGTCGGGGTGTTCCGGCTGGGTGAAGAGCGGCCGTCGGGCCTGCTTGCCTAGTAGATCCAGGTCAGCGACAGCAGCCGCCCCGTCTCGGCGAGGAAGGCGTCGTGGTCGATCGGCTTGGGCAGGAAGGCGTCCGCGCCGGCCGCGCGGCACTTCGCCTCCGTCTCGTGGTTGGTGCTGCCGGACGAGGCCATGACGGGAATCCCGGCGAGCGCCGGCGAGCGGCGGATCCGGCGCGTGGCCTCCAGGCCGTCCATCACGGGCATCGTCATGTCCATCACGATCAGGTCCGGCCGCACGCGCTCCGCGCAGGCCAGCGCCTGCTGGCCGTCGACGGCCTCGACGAGGTCGAAGCCCAGCACATTCAGGGAGTCGACCAGCACGGCCCGGTTCTGCGGGACGTCGTCGACGATCAGCACGCTCCGGCGCCGCCCCGCGTAGCCGGCGGGCCGGCCGCGTACCGGTGGCTCGAGCTGCCGGTCCGCGCCGAGCGGCAGTTCCACGTCGAACCAGAAGCGGCTGCCCTTGCCAGCCTCGCTGCTCACGTCGATGTCGCCTCCCATGAGCCTGACGAGTTCGCGACTGATGGCCAGGCCCAGGCCGGAGCCGCCCTCGCGCCGCTTGGCCTCGCTCACTTGCTCGAAAGGCTTGAACAGCCGCTCCTGTTGGGCGGTGGTCATGCCGATCCCGCTGTCGCGCACCTCGAATCGCAGGGTCACCTTGCTCGCGGCCCGGTCCACGACCGAGACGCCCAGGCGCACTTCGCCGCCATCCGTGAACTTGACCGCGTTGGACAGCAGGTTCAACAGCACCTGGCGCAGGCGCTTCTCGTCGGCGCGCACGCTGGCCGGCAGGTCCGGCCCGAAGCGCTCGACGAACAGCAGCGACTTCTCCTCGGCCTTGACGCGGACGATGTCGGTGACGATGGCCAGGAAGCTGGCCAGCGCGATGTCGGTCGGATTCAGCTCCACCTTGGCGGCGTCGATGCGGGCGAGGTCCAGGATGTCGTTGATCAGGGTCAGCAGGTGCTGGCCGCTCTCGCGGATGATCTTGAGCCCGCGCACCTGGCGCTCGTCCAGCCCCTTGTCCTGCTGCAGCAGCTGGGCGAAGCCCAGGATGCCGTTGAGCGGCGTGCGCAGCTCGTGGCTCATCTGCGCCAGGAATGCGCTGCGCTGGCGTGCCAGGCGCTCGGCTTCCGCCAACGCCGCCTTGTGGGCAGCCTCGGCGGCCTTGCGCTCGCGGATGTCGCGCGCCACGCCCACCGTCCCCAGCACCGTGCCATCCTCGTCGAGCACCGGCACCTTGTAGGTCTCGACCCAGACGTCGCCGTCGACCGTCCCCAGCGTCTCCTCCACGGTCTTGCGCTGCAGGGACGTCATGACCTGGACGTCGTCGGCCCGGACCGCTTCCGCCTGCTCACGCGGCCAGAAGTCGACGTCGCTCCTGCCTTCCATCTGCGCCACGGTGGTCCCGCGCGCGGCCGCCGTCGCCTGGTTGACGGTCAGGTAGGTGCTGCGCGTGTCCTTGAGCCAGGCGAACATCGGCAGCAGGTCGATCAGCGTGCGCAGGTACTTCGCCTGCTGGCGCTGTTCGTCCGTGCGCGCGCGCAGCGCCCGTTCCGCCTGCGTGCGCCCGATCGCATAGCGGATCGACCGCGCGAGCGCGGCGCCGTCTACATGGCCCTTGATGAGATAGTCCTGGGCGCCGGCCTGGAGCGCCTGCAGCGCGACTTCCTCGTCGCTCGATCCGCTCATCACCACCAGCGTGGGCACGTCCGTCTCGCGGCAGACCACCTTCAGCGTTTCGAGGCCGGTGCTCTCCGGCAGGCCCAGGTCGAGCAACACGACGTCATAGTTTCCGCCGCGCAGTCGTTCGATGCCTTCGGTCCGGTTGTCGACCCAGTCGCAATAGATGTGGACCGCCCACGATTGCTCCAGCATGAGCTTGATCAGCCTGGCATCGGCCGGGCAGTCCTCGATCAACAGCAGCCGGATGCGATCGGCGTTCATTTGGGCGGCAGCGTGACGACGTTGAGCCAGAAGTCCTCGATGGTCCGCACGATCCGCATGAACTGGTCGAAGTCCACGGGCTTGGTCACGTAGCAGTTCGCGTTCAGGTTGTACGCGCGCAGCACGTCCTCCTCGGCTTGCGAGGTGGTCAGGATCACCACGGGAATGGCTCGCAGCGTATCGTCCTGCTTCATGGCGGCCAGCACTTCGCGGCCGTCCTTCCTCGGCAGGTTCAGGTCCAGCAGCACGAGGTCGGGGCGAATGGCGTCCTGGTACGGCGCGTTGCGGCGCAGGTAGTCGAGCGCGGCGACGCCGTCCTCGACCACGTTCAGGCTGTGCAGCAGCTTGCTGCCCTTGAGGGCTTCCCGCGTCAGGCGGACATCACCGGGGTCATCCTCGACCATCAGGATGTCGATCGTTCTGATCGCACGTTGTCCGACCATGTCGCGACTCCTTGCAGCGCTCCACCTGCGGCCGAGTTCACTATAGACCGACGCCCGGATCGCGTACAGGTGGAGTTACACCGCCGGTTCGGCGCAGCTCGGCGATCCATTCGAGGATGGCGCGCGACTGGAAGCGCTGTGCCAGATCGCGCAGGCGACGGGCGAACGGCTGGTAGTCGGGGTTGGCGCCTGCCAGGTGGTCCGCGCGTTCGCCGATGCTGCGCATGTTGCCGATGCGGGCGAGTTCGTAGAGCAGCTCCAGCTCCTCGAGCCCGGGCAGCACCCAAGCGGCCGGCGCATCGACGGCACTCGCGACGGCGAGCGCCGCCCCCGCGCCCTGCGCCCTGCGCTGGCGCAGGGCGCCGATGGCGGCCGCCAGCGCGGCGAGGTCGAGCGGCAACGGCAGCAAGGCATCGGCGCCCGAACCCGCCAGCTCGTGAGGGGCCGCCGTCGGCGACAACGCGATCAGCGCGACGCCGCGCAGCAGCGCGTCCTCGCGCAGCCGGCGGATCGCCACGACGCCTCGCGCCTCCGGCATGCCGATGTCGACCAGGATCAGGTCCGGCACGTGCGCGCGCGCCTGCGCCACGGCCGACGCCGCGTCGTGCGCGTACGTCAACTCGAATCCACAAGCCTGCAGCCGCTGCGACAGGTCGGCATCGCGCATCGTCGCGGCTTCGACCACGAGGAGCCTGCGCCAGACGGCGGCAGGTTCGTCGACACCGTGACGCGCCTGCGCCGCGGCATCGAAATCGGCCAGCGCAACATCGACCTGGAACCGGAACAGGCTGCCTGCCCCGGGTTGGCTCTCGACCTCGATGTTGCCGCCCATCATCGCGACGATCCGCTGGCTGATCGCCAGGCCCAGTCCGGTGCCGCCATGCTGGGGACGCTCGTCGCCCGCCTGCTCGAACGGCCTGAAGAGCACGGCGAGCTGCGCGGGCGCGATCCCGATCCCGGAATCGGCGATCTCAAACCGGATGCACGCACGCGCCGGGTCCGCCATTCCGACCCGGCGCAGGCGAAGGCTGACCTGGCCGCGCTCGGTGAACTTCACGGCGTTGTGCAGCAGGTTCAGCAGCACCTGCTCCAGGCGCTTGCCGTCGACCTGCACGGCCGCCGGCAAGTCGGCCGCGACATCGCAGGTGAACGACAGCCCCTTCCTCTCGGCAGCCGCGCGAATCACGCTGCAGACCGCGCCCAGCAGGCTCGACAGGCTCATCGGCACCGGCTGCAGTTCCACCTTGCCGGCCTCGATGCGCGAGAGATCCAGCACGTCGTTGATCATCGCCAGCAGGTGTTCTCCTCCACTGCGGATCTTGTCCAGCCGGTTGACCTGGAACTCGGTCAAGCCGGGCTCGGACTGCAGGATCTGGGCGTAGCCAAGCACCGCATTGAGCGGCGTGCGCAGCTCGTGGCTCATGCTCGCGAGGAACCGGCTCTTGGCGCGGTTGGCGACCTCGGCCGCCGCTTTCGCGTCCTGCGCCTCTGCAAAGACGGACTCCAGATGGCGGATCGTCTCGGACAGCCGCGCCGTCATCGTGTTGATGCCGCGGGCAAGCACGCCGACCTCGTCGCTCGATTCGACCTCCGCCCGTGCCTCGAGATCGCCTGCGGTGACGCGCTCGGCCACGCGTGTCAGGCGGTGCAGCGGGAGGACGACCGTGCGCCGGAACGCGTAGGCCATGGCCACGGCGATGACCACCGCCAGCGCGCCGGCGACGGCCGCCACCACCTTCACGGACGACAGGCTCGTGCGCGCATGCGCGAGGCTGCTTCCGAGCTGCACCTGCTGGCGGGCCGCAAGGTCCGCAAGCAGTCGCAGCAGCACGTCCGCCTGCGGCGCGACCCGGGTGCGATACAGGTAGAGGTCCTCGTAGGCGTGCTCGCCGTTGACGACCGAGACGATCTGCAGCGCCAGGTCCGCCACCTCGGCCCGATTGCGGGCGATGTCGTCCAGCAACTCGCGTTGCCGGGCATCGAGCAGCCCGCGCTTGGCGGACAACGCCTTCCACGCCGCGGCATTGGTCGCGAGCTGCGGGCCATAGGTCAGCTTGAAATTCACCTCGCCCGATGCGCCGAAGGCCATCAGGTTGGTCGCCATGGCATCGAACGATGTCTGGAAGTTCAGCAGGTCCGCGAGCAGCTCGCGACGGCGCGCATCGCCTTCGCGCGGCTGCTGCCGTTCCACGATGCCGTCGACCGCGTCGAGGATGCGGACCAACCTGGCCTGCACTTCGACCCGTGCCAACCGGAGCGCGGGACGATTCCTGAGCGGGCTGTCGTGAAGCTCGAACAGCTGCTGAGGCAGTTCCGACCACGCGCGGTAGTCGTCGACCAGGGCGCGGACCGCCCGGGCGTCCTCGGCTTCCGGCCATTGGTTCGACATCGCCTGCAGCGCCGCCATCTCGGCCTCGAACGACTTGCGCGCGGCGCGGTACTGCTCGATGTCCGCCGGATCGCTGAGCACCAGGTAGCCGCGGACGTGCAACTGCATCTTCAGCAGGTCGGCCTGCGCCTGCGCGGACGCGAGCGACGCGGGGCGCCGCACCAGTTCGCTCAGGTCGATGTCGTCGGTCACGCGCTGGCCCGCACCCCAAGCCAGCGCGACGACCAGGAAGGTCACGCCGGCCAGGGCTGCGAACGCGAGCGTGAGCTTCGCGCCGATGCCCAGCGATCCGAAGCCCGGCCATTCCTTCATTGCGTCAGGCCGAGCGAGGCGCGGTAGGAGCGCAGTTGCTTGTCGCGCTTGAGACGGATCGTGATCTCCTCGAAGTCGACCGCGGTCGCGCGCAACGCGGCCTCCGGAGTCGACTGGCCCGCGACCGCCTCCGCCAGATGGACGTCGAGCGCCTGCCAGTAGCCGAAGGCGCCGGGAATGCGCAGGTATGGGAACTGCAGCGGGTTGCTGAAGTTCTGGAAGTACGCGTGCAGGTAGGGCCGGACGTCGGCCTCGTCCCAGCCCCCGCGCAGATAGGTCTGCAGGTCGCCCGTGCCGTCCGGGGGCAGGAAATGGAACACGCGGCCGGGGTCGATGCCGTCCCACCCGCGCACGGCATACACCTTGGACTTCTCCTTGCTCGCCATCATCGCGAACAGGAAGTACGTGGCCTCCGGCGACTTCGAGTATTTCGAGATGACGCCGGCCCAGGACCCACCGGTGGTGTTGCCCACCACGTTGGGCCGGCTCGTCCTGATCCAGCGCCTGTCGACGAGGCTGTAGTACTCCGTGGTCCCGGGCATCGGCGCGCATCCGACCTTGCCCTTGACCCGGCTGCCTTGGTCCTGCGCCAGCGCCCCGAGATCGCCCCAGGTGAAGGTCAGCGCCGCATGGCCGGCAAGAAAGTAGTCCCAGCTCCTGCCCAGGTCCCAATTGAGCATCTCGCGCGGCCCGAACTGCACGAGATCGACCAGCGCCTTGAGCGCGCGCAGGTGGCCCGGGCTCTCGATCAGCGGCTTCATCGTCCGTGGGTCGAACCAGTAGAGATCGGGGTTGTCCGGGCCGATCACGAACGGCGCCGAGAACGACATGAAATGGAACATGCCCTGCGCACCGACTTTCAGGTGCATGGTCAGGCCGTGGTCGGGCACGCCGTCGCCGCTGAGATCCTTGCCGTCGAAGTATTGCGCGACGTCGCGGAACTGCGCCCAGGTGGCCGGCACGTCCAGCGGATAGCCGTACCTGGCCAGGAACGCCGCGCGGTGGGCGGGCGCCTCGAGCAGGTCGCGCCGGTAGTACATCACCTGGCCGTCATGGTCGTTGGCGACCATGTATTTCCTGCCGGCGTAGCTCAGGAGGCGGCGGGGGCCCGGGAGCACGTCGTCGATGCTCCATTGCGGGAAGCGCGGGTCGCCGTAGAACCTGTCGTACGACAACAGGTAGCCTCCCGACACCAGTTCGCCAAGCCACCACGCCCCTGCGTAGGCGGCGTCGTACTTGCCGACGCCGTTCGTCAGGTCCGACATGAAGTTGGGGAACAGGTCCTGGTGCTCGAGCTGCACGAGGTTGAGCTTCGCTCCGGTGGCGGCCTCGAACTCGTCCTTGAGCTCGCCCAGCGCGCCGCCGTTCTTTTCCTTGACCATCAGCACGGTCACCGTCTGGCCGGCGAAGGGGCATCGAGCCGGGACGCACGGCGGCGCGACGCGCGGCGGGACGAGCGCGCCCGACTTGACGACCGAGGCCTTGTAGTTCTCGACCTCGGGCGGCTTGACCTCCTGCGCCGATGCGGCCAACGCCGTCGCGGCGAGCAGGGCTCCCGTCCATCTCAACGTCTTGTCCATGGCCGATACCTCCTGGCAAGGCCTCGAGAAATCACTGCAGCGCCGGCAACGTGAAGGCGAACGTCGTGCCTTCGCCTTCGGTCGACTGCACCTCGATCTGCCCGCCGTGCCGCTCGACGATCTTCTTGCAGATGGCCAGGCCGATGCCCGTGCCCGCGTACTGGCCGCGCCCGTGCAAGCGCTGGAAGATGATGAAGATGCGCTCGAAATATTCCGCGGCGATGCCGATGCCGTTGTCGCTCACTGCGAAGCGCCAGAACGCGCCGGACGGTTCGGCGCTCACGCGGACAGCGGGCGGCTCGTCGCGATGGAACTTGATGGCGTTGGAGATCAGGTTGCGAAACAGCTGCGACAGCTGCGTCGCGTCGCCCATCACCATCGGCAGGTCGCCCACGTCGACGCGCGCACTGCTCTCCTCGATCGCGAACTGCAGGTCCGCCAGCGCCGTCCTCACGATGAGCCTGCAGTCGGTGGGAGCGAACGGCTTGGCCTTGGTCCCCACCCGCGAGAAGGCGAGCAGGTCGTTGATCAGTGCCTGCATGCGCTTGGCGCCGTCGACTGCATAGCCGATGAACTCGTCCGCGTCGGCGTCCAGCTGCCCCTGGTAGCGCTGCGACAGCAGCTGGAGGTAGCTCGCGATCTTGCGCAGGGGCTCCTGCATGTCGTGCGACGCGACATAGGCCAGTTGCTCGAACTCGGTGTTGGAGCGTTGGAGCGCCGCCTGCGTCTCCGCCCGCACCGCGATCTCCTGCTGCAGCTGGGCGTTCTGCGCCGCCAGTTGCCGGCGCAGGGCGTAGAGCGCCAGGTGGCTCTCGATGCGCGCCAGCACCTCGGCGCCGTTCAGGGGCTTGGTGACGTAGTCGACGGCGCCGGCGGCGAATCCGGCCAGCTTGTCGGTGGTGTCCGCCAGCGCGGTCATGAAGATCACCGGGATGGCGCGGGTGCGATCGCCGGCCTTCAGACGGCGGCAGATCTCGAAGCCGTCGATGCCGGGCATCATGACGTCCAGCAGGATCAGGTCCGGCTGCACGTACTCCGCCCGCTCGATGCCCTCGTCCCCGCTCAAGGCGACCACCGCGCGATAGCCTTGGCGCTCCAGGTGGTTGGTCACCACCTCCAGGTTGGCAGGCATGTCGTCGACGATCAGGATCGTTCCACCCGATGCCGGTTGCGCAGGAGCGTCCATGTCGCGTCCCTTCCGTCGTCTCGACCGGAGTCTAGCCCCGGACGTGGACATTCACCACCATGAATGCGGGCCAACCGTCGTGAGATTCGCGGCCCCTGCGTTCGTCGACGCAGGTCTGGCGCGTCGAAGCCGATTGCGCTTCGATGCCGGCATGCGCCGGTCCACGAGTTCGCGACGCCCCACCCGGCTGCGGCGACGCATGTTGTCGCGACGGGCGGCATGCGCGTTGTGCGCACCGCGCTGCCGGGTTGGCTGGGCGGTCTCGGACTGCAGGCCAACGCGACGCTGGTGAGCAGCCGCACGCCCAACGCCGCCGTCGGCGGCAGCGTGCCGTTGTCCAATCTCTCGCGCACGAGCGCCAACATCATCGGGATCTACGACCGCGGCCCGCTGGCGCTGCGCGTGGCCTGGAACTGGCGCGACCGCTACCTGAGCGGCGTGACGCAGGTCGTTGGCGTGGGCCCGCAGAGCGCCTGGGAGAACGGCCGCCAATTCGGCATCGCGCTGGCATTGAAGGTCTGAGCCGGCGCAAATTCTGCTAGTCTGGCGCGGCCAGCGGACGGCTTGCTGGCTGCACGGGCGATGAGGGTCAGCATGGACGCCACGATCGGTCGTCTCATCGAACGCAGGGCTGCCGGCTGGCGCGCGGCGGGTGTCGCATTGGTCCTGTCGGTGGCCGCCGGCGGCGGCGTCGCCGCCGATCTCGCGGGCTGGCGCACGCAGATCGACGCCGTGCGCCTGCTGGCCGACAACGACGTTGCGCGGGCCTCCGGGCAGATGCAGGCGCTCTGGCGCGACATCCCGCCCGAGGCGACGCCCGCGGACCGCGTCCACGCCCTGAACGTCCGGTCGCGCATCGAGAACTACCTGGCGCAGACGGAGCTTGCCGCGGCCAGCGCCAACGAGGCCCTCGCGCTCGCCACGCGCACCGGCGACAACGCGGGCCGCGCGGAGGCGGACCTGAACCTCGCCCTCATCACGGTCAACCAGGCGGACATGAAGGGCCTGGTCACGGCGACGGCGGATGCGCTCACCAGTTTGGAGGGCGTCGATCGACCGGTGCTGTTGTCCGAGGCGATGCTGCGCGCCTCCATGCGCTACCTGCGCTTCGGCGACCTCGAGCAGTCGGTGGCGATGTCCGTCCAGGGACTGGAGATGGCGCGCCGCTCGGACAGCCCGCGCGCGCTCGCCTATGCGCTGCAGGGCATGGGCATCTCCTTCAGCACGGCGGGCCACCACGCCCAGGCGCTCGAATACTTCACGCAGATGCAGATCGAGGCCCGACACGCCGGGTCGCTGCTGCTGGAGGCGGATGCCACGGCCAGCATCGGTGCCGCCATCGCCGCCATGGGCGACGTCAAGGCCGGCGAGGCCTACCTGCGCGAGGCAGTCAGGCTCTACCAGCGCGTGGGCGGCCCCTACTACGTCAACTTCGGCCTGTTCAACCTGGCGACCAACCTGCGCAAGCAAGGCCGCCACGTCGAGGCGTTCGCGCTGATCGAACAGGTGCTGGCGGTCTACGAGCAGCACCCCAACCGCATCGGGCGCTGGTATGCGCTGATGGCCCTCGACGAGGAGAGCGCCACGCTCGGTCGACCCGCCGCATCGCAGACCTTCGCCAACGACGCGTACGCGCTCGCGCTGCAGATCGGCTCGCCCGTCTACATCGCGCAGAGCGCGCGGCGCATGTCCGAGCTGGCCGCCGCGGCCGGCGACTACAAGCGCGCCTACGCACTCGGCGCCGAGGCAGCCCGGAACACGGCCCAGCTCCAGCAGGACAAGGGCGGCGACCGCATCGTCGAACTGGCGCAGCGCTACGAGCAGGAAAGCCGACGCCGCGAGATCGCCGCGCTGACGCAGCGCAACGAACGCCAGGCGGCGGAACTGACCCGGCGCGCGCTTCAGCAGCGCTGGCTCTGGACGCTGGCCGCCACCGGCGGCATCGCGCTGTTGGGCGCGGCGTTCTTCATCTGGCGCCAGCGCGTGTCGAACCGCGAACTCGGCTCGCTGAACGCGCAGCTGGCGCAGTCGCGGACCAGCATCCAGGACCAGGCGGAACTCCTGCGCTCGATTCTCGACAGCATCGCCGACGGCGTCACCGTCGCGGACGCCTCGGGCGCCATCATCCTGCTGAACCCCGCCGGCCGGGCGCTGGTCGGCGTCGAGGTCGAGCCCGCGCAAGGCTACGAACGCTGGTCCGAGCATTTCGGCCTGTTCCGGCCCGACGGCGTGACGCCCTTCCCGGCCGACGAGCTGCCGCTGCGGCGTGCCTTGCTCGGCGAGCCGAGCGACGGCGTGCTGATGATGGTGCGCAATGCGGCCCTGCCGGAAGGCCGGTGGCTCTCCGTGAGCACCCGGCCGCTGCTCGACGCCGCGGGCGTCGTGCGCGGCGGCGTGGCCATCTACACCGACGTCGGCGAACGCAAGCGCGCGGAAGACTCGATCCGCGCGGCAAACGCCCGGCTCGAGGAGCGCGTGGGCGAGCGGACCGCCGACCTGGCCCGTGCGCGCCAGGCGGCGGAAGTGGCTGCCGCGGCCAAAAGCGAGTTCCTCGCCAACATGAGCCACGAGATCCGCACGCCCATGAACGCGATCCTGGGCATGTCGTACCTGGCGTTGCAGAGCCCGCTTCCGGCGCGCCAGCGCGACCAGATCGCCAAGGTGCACCGCGCCGCCGAATCGCTGCTGGGCATCATCAACGACATCCTCGACTTCTCCAAGATCGAGGCGGGCCGCCTCGAGCTGGAAACGACGGCCTTCGACCTCGACCAGGTGCTCGAGAGCGTCGGCGCCCTGACCGCCCTGGCCGCGGACGACAAGGGGCTCGAGTTCCTGATCGGGCGCGGCCCCGACGTGCCCACGCAGTTGCTCGGCGACCCGCTGCGCCTGCGCCAGGCGCTGCTGAACCTCGTCAACAACGCCGTGAAGTTCACCGAGCGCGGGCAGGTCACCCTCCGCGTCGACGCCGCCGGCGAGCGCGAGGGGTCGGCGCGCCTGGACTTCTCCGTGACGGACTCGGGCATCGGCATGCGCGACGACCAGATCCGGCTGCTCTTCCAGCCGTTCTCGCAGGCCGATGCGTCGACAAGCCGGCGGTTCGGCGGCACGGGCCTGGGACTGGCGATCACCCGCCGCCTCGTGGACCTCATGGGCGGCGAGGTCACCGTGCGAAGTCGCGAAGGCGCCGGAAGCCGCTTCAGCTTCACGCTCGCTCTGCCCAGGTCGGACGCACCGCCGGATGCCGCCCGGCAGGCGCGGATCGCGACGCTCGAGCGCAAGCACATCCTGGTCTGCGAGGCCGGCGCGGCGGCGCGCACCGTCGCCCGCGACTATGCCGGCGCCGCGGGCATGATCGTGCTGGATGCCGCGAGCGCCATGGAGGCGGCGCAGGCGATCGAGGTCGCCGCCACGCGAGCGCTGGTCGACCTGGTACTCGTCGGCACCACCCTGCCCGACATGTCGGCGCTGGACTGCGCCCTGCTGCTGCGCCGGAAGGCACGGGGCCGGCCGCCGGCGGTGGCCATCGTCTGCCCGATGCCGCAGCAGGAATCGCTGCAAGCCGGCATCGACCGCTGCGGCGAGGCGGCGCTCGGCATCGTGACCCGCCCCCTGACCTTCCATGCCTTCGTCGACGGCGCCGCGCGCCTGATCGATCCACGGCACGCATTTGCCGCACCACCCGCCGCACACGGCGAGCGACTGGCCGCCAACCGTGCCGCGGTGAAGGGCGCGCGCGTGCTGCTCGTCGACGACAACCCGATCAACCAGGAGCTCACGCAGGAGCTGCTCAGTGCGGCGGGCGTGTCGGTACGGCTCGCCGGCAACGGCCGCGAGGCCCTGGCCATCCTCGCGCACGAGCGTTTCGACGGCGTGCTCATGGATTGCCAGATGCCCGTCATGGACGGCTACGAGGCGGCGCGCGCCCTGCGCTGCCTGCCCCATCTCGCCCCGCTGCCCGTGATCGCCATGACTGCCAACGCGATGGTGGACGACGTCCGCCGCGCGCTGGAGGCGGGCATGAACGACCATGTCGCCAAGCCCGTCGCGGTCGAACCGTTCTTCGCGACGCTGGCGCGCTGGGTCAAGCCGTCGCTCGCCTGGACGGCCGCGACGGCGCCCGCGCCGAGGCAGGATCTGGCGCTGCCTGAACTGGCGGGCATCGATGTCGACCGCGTCGTCGACAACCTGGGTGGCGACGTGGCCCTCTTTCGCCGCATGCTCGCCCTGTTCCGCGACACCGAGCGCGACTTCCCGCAGCGCTTGCAGGCCGCGGACGATGCGGGCGACCGCACGGCCGCCATCGACATCGTTCACGGCCTGTGCGGCTCGGCCGGCAGCCTCGGGATGGGCGACCTCCTCGCGAGCGCCGGCGCGCTCGAGAAGGTCCTGCGCGCCACGCCCGCGGACGTCGCGCTCGATGTCGCGGCCGGCGAGGAGCTCCGCCAGCTCACGGCCGCCCTCGCCCGGATCTTCCTCGAATTGGATCGGGAGATGGCCGTCGGGAGCGCCTGACCGCGACGGCGGTCTCACGACGGCGTGGCGATCGTCAACTCGATGTCCTTGTAGGACGGCACCGGACGGCCGGACTGGACGCCCGCCGTGAAGCCGGTGGCGAGGAACATCCGCCGCACGCGCTCCGCGACGTCATCGGACTCGGCGCTCTGCAGGATGCGGGCATCGACCACGGTGCCCTCGGCGTCGATGAACAGGCGCATCCGCAGCGGCAGGCCGGACCCGGGCAGCCCCGCCAACTGCGTGATGTCGGGCGCCGAACGCGCCCGCACGGGGACGTCCAGCGCCGTCGCCGCGCGGTAGATCCCGATGGCCGCGATTCGATCGGCCGGCGCGAGCGCCCGCGCCCTCGACGGGGCGACCGCCATCGCGTCGGCGGTCGCCTCGGCTGCGCGCGATCGCGACTCGCCGCGACGCGCGGCTCTCGCCTCCGCGGGCGCCGCCGTGGCGGCGCGGGCCACGGGCCCGCCGTCCCGCTTCGGGGCGGCGAGCACGATCCAGCGCGCGCCGCGCGAGCTCGCATGCGCGACGGCCTGCGTCGACCCGTGACGCGCGAGGGCCAGCAGGAGCACGCCGTGCGCGACCGCCACGGCCGCCGTGACGGCCAGGAGCCAGCGTGCTCCCATGCGTCGCCTCAGTTGGTGCTCGGGACGTCGCGCCAATTGATCTGCTTGACGGCGCCCGCGCTGCTCGGGGTGAGCGGGTTGCGGGCGACCGTCCCCTTGCTGCTGCCCGTGGTGACCTCGATCTTGCCGTCGACGTTGACGATCGCCACGTCGGTGCCGATGCCGGTGATCGCGATGGAGGCGGCCGGCGTGACGAGATCGTTGTTCAGCAGCAAGGTCTGCCCGTTCGCGAACTGGAGGACATACTTGGCGCCGTTGCCGCTCGGGCTGCAGGCCGATCCGTTGGGCTGGTTTCCGATGAAGGCGACGGCGCCCTGGCTGGCGATCGGATCGACATTCACCCGCTCGGCGATGCCGCCACCGACCGGGAGGTCGAAGTACCAGCCCATCGCGGAGGCCGGAGAGCTGCCGATGCCGGTCAACACCGAGGTGTCGGCGTTGAGCTGGCTGCGCGTGATCGGGAAGGAGGCGCCCGTAGGTAGCGGTTGCGAAGGCGCGCCGTAGAACGCGCCCGACGCCGACAGGCCGTCGACGATGGCATAGAAGCTCTGCCGCGCGCTGCTGCCGATGTCGCTGTCGGCCAGCAGCTTGCCGGTGCCGACGAGCAGGTAGCGCGTCGACGTGTTCGGCGCGATCTCGACCAGCGGGCGCGTCGTGATGGGCTGCGCGTTGCCGCTGCCGTCGGTCAGGCTGGCGATTTTCGTGGGCGTCGGATAGGGCAGCGTGACGTCGCTCGCACTCACGTCGAGGCGCCAGACGTTGCCCCGCAGGTCGCCGGCGTAGATCGCGTCGGCAGTCATGTCGACGTAGTTCTCGATGTAGGCGGCCGCCTGGCCCATGTTCAAGGGCTCAGAAGTCGAGCCCGAGGGCGTCGCCACCGTCTCGAGCAGGGCGCCGCTCGCGGGGTTCACGATGAAGAAGTAGCCGCGGCCATCCGCGTTCGTGTAGCCGGAAGTGAAGACGACGACCCAGCCGTACTTCTTCGTCTTGGCCACCGTGGGCGTCCCGTACGTGTAGCCCATCCGCGCGTCCGTGAACTCCCACATCACCTTGGACGCGACGGTCGCCTCGTCGGACCAGGACGCCGGGTCGGTCACGTCCAGCGCGTAGTAGCCCTTGCCGCCCTTGCCGAGCCCCCCGATCAGGAGCGTGCGCCACTTCGGATCGCCCGCGCCGCCGCTGGTCTTGTTCAGGTCGATGTCGAACGCTCCGGGCGTCGCGTCCACCAGGTAATGGTGCGTGAAGCCGGGGTTGCCGAGGGAGGCGAGCCCCGTGCTCGCTGCCGTGCTCGCGCTGCCGTAGACGAAGCTCGGGATGTAGGCGAACAGCTCGCTGCCGGACAGCGGGCTCGTGTTGCCGACCGTGCCGTCGAACGCGTGCAGCATCCCGTCGTTCGCGCCCGCGTACACGACATTCCTGCGGCTCAGGTACTGCGTCCTGTAGGCCGCATACCCCGGGTTGTAGGTGTCGTAGAAGCCGGAATTCGGCGGCCCCACGGTAACCGGCTTGGCATCGACGATGTCGCCGAGGCGGAACTTGCGCGTGCGGTAGGCCCCGCCGTTGGCGATCTCCTTGCTCGTGTCGCCGCGCAGGTAGGCGATGTAGTTGGCGATCGATTGCGACGACGAGGCGATGCCCGGCACGCTGGCGAACGATGCGTAGTCGGTACGCGCGTCGAGCGACGCGCCACGCAGGCTGGACAGCGTGAAGGGCAGGCCCGGGGAGGTCGCGCTGGTCGTGCAGCAGGTGACGATCTTGCGCGAGTCCGCCGTCACGTTCGAGGCGCTGAGCAACGCGCGTGCGTCCCACTGCTGCGTGACGGTGGACGTGCCGTCCGGACCGAAAGTAACCGTCGATCCGATGACCTGGCCCGTCCACGACGTGGGATCGTAGGTCGCCGAATAGCTCATCGTGCCGCTGGCGCTGACGTTGGGCGTGGGCAGCGACAGCGCGGTGCCATTGGCCGCGTTGTTCTCCGAGACGATCTTCGCGAACGCGCTGGTCAGGCCACTCTGCATCAGCGTGGCGTTGCTCGCGGTGAAGTAGTTGTCCGGCTGCTTGTTGCTGCCCAGCGTGTTCGTGCTGTTGTACCAGCTGTCCGCCGGCAGCGCGCCGCCGTACGTGTAGTTGCTGGGTACCGTGAATCCGCCGTACTTGGTGGCGTAGTAGTACTGGTTGTTGTTGACGTAGGCCTGGTATTCGAGCACGTCCAGCCAATAGGTGCTGGCGGTGCTCACCGTGGTCAGGTTGGTGGTCGCGTCGGTGAAGGTGCGCACGCCCTTGCCCGCGATGGGCAGGTGCGCATCGTAGGCCAGGCCGGCGATGTAGTAGGTGCCATGGTCGCTCGTCGCGACGGTCGATCCCAGGTTGGCGTTGCCCGCGTCTTCCAGCGTGCCGACGAGATTGGTCGACGTCGTCACGTTGACCGGCGGCGAAGCCGACGCATCGGCGGTGACCTCGGCCGGCGGGGTCGGCTCGGCGCTGCTGCGCAGGGAGCTGCCCGGGAGGTTGGCGTCGCGGTGCGTGTTGACGTCGCCGATGCCGAGGATGAAGTTCTTCTGGCAGGCGTAGATGATCGGATCGGTCGACCAGTCCGTCACGACCGGGAAGCCGTCGGTCCAGTTGCTGGCCGTCGCCGCAGAGGCGCCCGACATGTCCGAGTAGGCCGCGACGTTCGTCTGCCCCTTCAGGTAGCGAAGCGACGCGTAGTACAGCTCGCTGACGGGGTCGAAGGTCTTGTAGGTGCCCGAGGCATAGCCGAACTTGTTCAGGTAGTTGAGCACGCCGCTCTGGCTGACCGTCGTGCGGTTGCCGACGGACGCGTTGGTGGCGGTCGCGTCCGCCGGGTCGGGGTTGGCGATCATGACGCCGGTCGCCGCATCCCATTCCGGATTTGGATTGGCCGTGGCGGCCGCGCCGGGCTGCGGGATCTTCGGGCCGATGTAGGCCATCCGCGCGCGCATGACGCCGCCGTCGCGCGATGCGGAGCTGTCGTTGAGGTAGGCAAAGGCCGAATACCTCAGGGAGCCCGAATACTGCTGCATCAGGCCTTCCGGCTTGGACTGGCTGCCGTAGGCGACGCAGTTCTGCTCGAGGCTCACCGTGGCGTCGCACACCCGCACGTTCATGTACAGGGCATAGACCGCGGCGCCGTCGGGCGACCCATTGGCCATCAGCGAGTCCTGGTAGTCGACGGCGGTGATGGTGGTGGCGTTGAGGTCGGCCGCGCCGGTCAGCCAGAGCTTGATCCCTGCGCCCCAGATCCGCGACTTGACGCCGTTGGCCCAGCTGAACGGCGTCGCGCCCGTCTGGTCGGCGAACGGGATGCTCTTGTTGGGCGCATCGCCCGCGCCGCCCTGCCCGGAATGCGTCGCCTTCTGCAGGATGGTCATTCCGCCGCTGCCGGGCGTGTCGACCACTCGATTGCCGCCCGTCATCACCCAGCGGAAGATGTCCAGCGACTGCATCGCGGCGTAGTTCAAGTAGTTGCCGCTCCAAAGCGGCAGCGAACTCGAGCTCGTGCACTGGTGGCTGGCCGAGGCCGCACCGTACGACTGGAAGTAGCTGCTGGCCGGCACCGTGCCGTTGTACAGGTAGCGATAGCACTTGGCCCCGTCGAAATAGCCCAGGTACAGCGTGCCGGACGCGTACGGCGCCGTGCTGAAGTAGGCCGAGGTGTTGGCCGTCGGGTATTCCACAGAAAGCGACAGCAGCAGGTTGCCCGGCACGCTGGTGGTGGAGAACAGCGGCTTGTCGGCGAGGTCGACGTTCTGCGCCGCCGCGGATGCCGCCAGCAATGCGAGGGAGAGCGTGATCGACGGCAGCAGGCGCGAGCGAGCGCGGGGGAACAGGATGAATTGCATGGGTCAGCCCGCGGTGGTCTGGATGTAGGCTTCGGTGTTGCGCGGGCCGGTGACCCGCACGCTGATGCGAAACAGCGAGCGCGCGCCGCCGCTCGGCTTGCGCGTCAGGGAGTGGGAGCTGCCTCCCGCGTCCTTGGGGCTGCTCAGGTAGCCGCACGCGCTGGTCCCGAATGCCGCCGTTCCCGTGACGCACTGACGGTCGACGACCCAGCGGATCACGATGCCGTCGGCCCCAGGGGTGGAACAGTTCGGCAGCGCGACACCGGCGCCGTTCAGGCACGAGTAGCCGGCCGAGTCGTAGGCAGCGTTGCTGACGAGTACCGCCGGCACGCCGATGCCGCCGGCAGGAGACGCGAGCCGGGTCGCCGAATAATGCGCCGCCACGAGATCGGCGCTGCGCGCGGCCTCCGCGTGCACCGCTCCGCCGGAATTGAGTGCCGCCTTCGCCTGGGCGATCGCCAGCTCCGCGCGATTGGTCAGGTCGCGCCGGAAGGCGAGGTTGCCGAGGACGCCGGTGGACGTGTCGACGCTGCGCACGACCGCCGCGACGGCGATCAGCATCAGCACGAGCGCGATCAAGGTGAACACCATCACGATGCCGCGCTGGGCCCGACGGGCGGGCGCGCGATGGAAGCGGCGGGCTCGGAGGGAGGATGACGACGAGCGCATCAGAATCCGTTGTTGCGAATGGGGACGGTCGTCTCGACGACGCGATAGCGGAAGTGCTTTTCCGCCGACGTCAACGTCCGCGTGACGGCCAGGCCGGGCAGGTCCACGAACATGGTCAGCGCATTCGGAGTGACGGCGTCCTTTTCCGGCAGCGCCGTGCGCAGCACCAGCGCCACCCGGACGGCGCGGATGTTCTTCAGCCGCGTCATCGCGGTGGCGCTCCCGTCCGAGAGAGCCGCGACGGAGTACGCGCTGGTCGTGCCCGCGCCGACCCACTGGTCGATCTTGTTGTTGGCGCTTGCCGTCGAATCGATGCCGTAGACGGCGTGTAGCTCGAACACGCCTTCCGCCTGGGCCTGCGCGCCGCTGCCCGAGACCTGCAGGAGGTCGTAGCCGTACAGCGTGTCGTTGTCGCCCACGCCGATGAGCTGGAACGAAGGGGGCTGGCCGGTGCCGGACACGGTCGGCGCCCCCAGGTCGAACGCGACCGGATCGTCGGTGAGGCTCGTGATCGCTACGCCGCCGATGCTCGCGCCGTCGTACGTGCTGTCCGAACCGCCCAGCGGCAGCGTCGTGCCCGTGCCCGCGGTGCTCAGCGACGCCGACGCCTGCGAGACCATGCAGTTGGCCGGACCGCCGCTCGACGCCTTGTGGTGGTCGGCGACGAGCAGCAGGTCGCTCGGCGAGAACTCGGTGAGGTTGGCGGTGGCCAGGTGATCGGCCGACGGCGGCGCCGACAGCGGTGCGGGCACCTGCGATGCATCATTGCCCGTCGACATCACCACCAGCACGTCCGAACCCCTGCCGCTGACGCCGGGCGTGGTCTGCCCGGGCAGGATGAGGACGGGGGCCAGCCGGAACACACCGCTCGAGCCCGGATCGACGGACGCGAAGGGCGCGGGCAAGGGCGCGGTCGCCGGCAGGATCTGGTGGCCCGACCTGGCGGCGTACAGCGTGCAGCCATAGGCGAAGTCGCTGGCCTGCCCCAGGCCCGAGCCCGCGCTGCGGATCCAGCGATCCAGCTGGAACAGCGCCAGCGCGCCGGTCTGGTCGAGGTCGGACGTCGAGCCGACGGTGCGCCGTCGCCCTTCGAACGTCGACAGCACCATCATCACGGCGATCGACAGCACCATGGCGATGACCAGCGCGACCATCATCTCGATGAGCGTCACGCCTGCTTGGGAACGGCGACCGCGGCTCATTGGATCACCACGGTGGTCGTGTAGCGGTTCGCCGAGGCCGTGCTCTTGGCCGAAGGCGCCTTCCACGTGACGGTGACCACCGCGCAATTGGCCACGCCGGCGCAGGCCGCCACCGTCCCGGCGCCGTTGGGCAGGCCGGAGACCGACGGCGTGGCGACCTTCGTCGCCCAGGCGGCGAGATCGGCCGCGGCGGGCGTGGACGACTGGGTCGCCCACAGCGCGCTGACCATCTCGTTGGCCAGCAGCGCGGCGCGCGAGCGGTCGCCGTTCTGCGTGGCCGCCTGCACGGCCACGGCCTGCATCGCGGCGGCCCCGAGCAGTCCGAACGAGAACACCAGGATCGAGATCAGGACCTCGACCAGCGTGAACCCGCGCGTCGATCGACGCAGGCGTGGTCCGCAGTAGCGTGGGCGCATGGTCAGCATCCGTCCGGGTTGTTGCTGGAGATCGCCTTGGCGGCGTCGCACATGCGCACGCGGCCGCCGGCGTAGACCAGCACCTTGAAGTAGCGCGATGCGCCCGAGGCGCGCGACACCTGGAACACCGCCGGGTCGGCCGCCGTGCAGCCGGTCGACAGGCTGCTGGCCGCAGCCGCGAGGCTCGTCTGGCGACCGAGCGCGTTGAAGCAGACCACGGCCGGGCCGCTGATCGTCACCTGGTGCTGGGTGCCTTCGGTCGACTTCAGGATCAGGCCCAGCGAGGCCTTGGTCTCATCCGAACCGCCGAGAACGTTCAGCGTCGCGAACCAGTTCGACGCGGACGCGGCAGCCGTGGAGTTGACGGACGGCTGCGGGTCCGCCGTGAGCGCGAACAGGCTCGTGCGTCCCTTGGCCACGGCCGTGGACTGCGTGAGCCGGATGGCGTTGGTCAGCGACTCCGCGGCCGCGCGCACATGCGCGTCGGCCATCCAGGTCCCGTAGGCCGGGATGGTCATCACCAGCAGGATCGCGATGATCGCCACGGTCACCATCAACTCGATGATGGAGAAGCCGTGCGCCATCGGGGTCGGCCGCCTCAGCACGTGTCGCCCTTGCGCATGATCCAGCAGGCGTTGCTGGTCGGCACGCTGCCCCACGGCGTCGGGAAGGCGACGGTCGTCATGTTGTTGGCCTGGTCGATCGTGTACACCGCGCCCGCGACCGTGCCGGTGCCGGTCGCGCGCAGCGTGTAGGTCGTGGCCGTGGGCACGTCGGACCCGGCCGAGCAGCTCACGTTGAACGGGATGCCGTTGCTTGCAACGACCGCGTTGGCCACGCAGGGCGTCACGATGGCCGGCGCCGAGACGGTCGCGTAGGTGCGGTTGTCCTGGTAGTACTGCTCCATCTGCGCCCGCATGTTGGCGAGCGCGTTCGTGCCGGCGACGAGCTTGCCGCGGATGACGTAGTTCCTATACGCCGGCAATGCGATCGCCGTGAGGATGCCGATGATCGCGATGGCGATCATCACTTCGATCAGCGTGAAGCCGGACGGCCGCGACGTGCGGCATTTGCCCGGCTTGGAAGGTGTGGTTCGCATCGCAGTTATAGACAGAGATCGACGTTGTAGATATAACTCTACAGTCGGATTCGTCGCTTCGCAACCCTGCGGTAGGACGAACTCGTGACGAAATGCCTGCGTCGGTCGACGCGATGAACACGCCCCGAGATGTCGAGACCCCCCGCGGAGAAGCCCGCCACCGATGCCCAGCGGCCTTGGCACCGCCTGTCCGAATTCCTGCGTCGGCACATCCGGCTGCGGCGCAGCGGCTTGCGCTGGCGCCTGGTGCTCGAGCCCGCCGACGCGGGGCATGTGGCCATGGCGATGCCGCGGCCGCGACCGGGCCGGCATCCGCGGCTTCCACCAATGCCCGGCGCCCACGCGTCGGCGGCGCGTTACGAGCTTCGCGTGCTGCTGGACCACGTGCCTGGCGCGCGCCGGGTGTGGCCGTCGCTCGCGCTGCTGGAGCGGGTGCTGGGCTCTGGAAGCGCGGACAACATCCACCGCGTGGAGGCCGCCGTGCTGCGGCACGCCGCCCGCGCGCTGGACCAGTTGGGCGACGAACTGTTCGGCCCGGGGCTCGTGGTGCTGCGGCGGCGCCTCGAGCTCGTCCTGCGCCGCAAGCACGGCGACCGGCCCTCGCACTGGGCGAGGACGCCGCCGCCCGTGGACGCGGAGCAAGCCGGCAATTTCATCGATAGCCTGACCGACTACATCGAGATGGATCGGGAGCCGTTCGTCGCGGCGCAGCCTCGCGACCTCGCGCCGCGGGAGCCCCCGTGGTGCCGGGCGCCCGGCGCGAGGGCGAAGCGAATGTAGTGTAATATCTACATCTCGCCAGAAGCTTGCCGACAGTCACGAGCTTCCAGCCCGCGCCGAAAGATCCTGCCATGAACGCCCCTGCCGCCGCAGCCACCCAGAAGCATCGCATCCTCGTTGCCGACGACCATGCGCTCGTTCGCGAAGGCATCGGCAAGGTCCTGGGCCTGGACGAACGGCTCGTCGTCGCCGGTGAAGCCGTCAACGCCACGGACGTGCTGGCGCGGCTCAAGCGCGGCGGCATCGACCTGGTGCTGCTCGACCTGCTGATGCCCGGGGCCACCGACGTCGACCTCATCAAGCGCGTGGTCGCGGCTCACCCCAAGCTGCCGGTGCTGGTGCTGACCATGCACGCCGACCCGCACATCGCCCGGCGCGCGCTCGAGGCCGGGGCCCTCGGCTACCTGACCAAGGACGCCTCGCCCGAGTTGCTGGTCGACGCCGTGCACCACGTGCTGGCGGGCCGCAGCTACGTCGATCCCTCGCTCAGCGGCGCGCTGATCCGCGGCGAACCCGCGAGCCCGCGCGAGCAGATGGAGCAGCTGTCGACGCGCGAACGGCAGGTGCTGGTCGCGCTCGTCACGGGACGCTCGGTGATGGACATCGCCGAGGAGCTGCAGCTGGCCCCGAACACCGTGAGCACCTACAAGGGCCGACTCATGGAGAAGCTGGGACAGACCAGCCTCAGCGACCTGGTGCGCTATGCGCTGCGCCATGGTCTGGTCGACTGAGAGGCTGCGCGCGATCCTCGTCGCCGCCGCGCTGGCCATCGCCGCCGGCGCGGGCCACGGCCAGATCGCGGACATGGAGCCGTACCAGGAGAACGCCGGCCTGACCAGCATGGCGGTCGAGTGCCTCGCGCAGGCCGCCGACGGCACGCTGTGGATCGGCACGGACAATGGCCTGTTCGTCTTCGACGGATTCCGCATCCGCCGCGAGACTCTGCCCAAGGGTGCCGGCGCGGGCATCACGGACCTGCAGACCGACCGCTTCAACCGCCTCTGGATCGCGACGGACACGGGCCTGTACCTGCGGCGCGAGGACGCCGGGGTCACGCACTGGAGCGCCATCGTGGATCCGGAGGGCGTGGGGCTCGGGGTCTGGGGCAAGCAGCGCGTCGCGATCGACGAACACGGCGCCGTGTTCGCGATGGACCGGCGAAGCCGGATCTGGACGATCACCGTGCCGCCCCGCCTCCTCGACAAGGTGGTCGCGAGCCGGATGACGATGCCGGCCTACGAGCCCTACGCGGGCGCGTACGACGCCGACGGCGGCCCGCTGCGCGCGATCGGGTCGGCGCTGTGGTTCGGCTGCGGCCACGGGCTCTGCCGCTGGCTGGACGGCCGCCTGCAGGCCTGGGGCCCGGAGCAGGGCCTGGCGGTGGACACCTGGGCCAGCCTGCTGGGCGCCCACGACGGGAGCGTCTGGGCACGCGGCGACGGCCATCTCGCGCGGCTCGCGCCGGATTCGGATCGATTCGAGACCGTCGACGCCCCCGTCGCGACGCTGTGGCCCGGCACGATCGCCATGGCGCAGGACCTCGACGGGCAAATCCTCACCGCGACGGCGGACGGCATCGCCCGCTGGGACGGCCGATCGTGGCGCCGCTGGACACCGCGCGAGGGCCTTCCCGAAACGGCCGTGCGCGCCCTGCTCGTCGACGCCGACGGCGAACTGTGGACAGGCTCCGCGGGGCGCGGCGTGCATCGCTGGATCGGCTACGGACGCGTCGAGCACTGGACGTCGGTGTCGGGCCTGCCTTCGCCTGTCGTCTGGTCCTTCGCACGCGACGGCGCCGGCCTGATGCGCGTCGCCACGTCCCACGGCGTGGCGGGACTCGACCCGCGGACGGGGCGCCTGGACGCCATCGAGCCGCTGTTCGCACCGACGCCGGCCGGCAGCCTCACGGTCGACGACGCCGGGGCGGTCTGGTGGGTTGATGCAGGACGCGTCCTGGCGCTGGAGCCCGGCAAGCGCCGCGCGCGTGTCGCCTTCCGTGATCCCGACGTCGGTGTCGCGCTGCAGGCCGCGCATTCGATCGTGCTGTCAGGAACGAAGAACGCCGAGCGACTCGTGCTGTCGCCCAAGGGGCCGGTGCGGCAGCCGCTGCCTGCGCACATGCCCGACCCGGATTCGCTGGCAGCGGTGATCAGCGACGGACAGCGCGAGTGGTTCCTCGTCGACAACAAGGCCTGCCGCATCGATCGCGGCGCCTGGGAGCCCCTGCAGGACGAACGCGGCAACGCAGTCGAGGTCATGGGCACCGCGGCGTTCGCCGGCCCGGCCGAGTTCTGGGCGGTCGACATGCACGGCGTGGCGGTCTACCAGGTGACGGACGGGAGGGCGCGCTTGAAGCGACGCATCGACCGCATCCAGCTCGGTACCACGGACGTCGAATTCCTGGGCGCCGACAGCGCACGGCGCGTGTGGATCGGCACCGATCGCGGCGTGTTCGTGCACGCCGACGGGCGCTGGACGCAGCTCGATCGCGACAGCGGCCTGCTCTGGAACGACCTGGACAATGGCGCCGTCTACTTCGAGCAGGACGGCGGCGTCTGGATCGGCTCCAGCAAGGGCGCGACCCACGTGCTTCCCGGCAGGCTCGCCCCCGCCGCGCCGAGGCTGCGCGTCGAGGACGTCCGCTTCGGCGACGGAGCGGGCACGCGATCGGTTCCCTCGCGGGTCGACTGGGATGATCGCCGGCTGCGGCTGACGCTGCAGACGGCGCAGATCGCGCGCGGCCGGTCGATGCGCCTGGAGTACCGGCTGAACGATGGCGTGGCGTGGGAAGGCTTTGTCGGCAACGTGCTGCAACTCGAATCGCTCGAGGCGGGAGACTATCGCCTGCAGGTGCGCGCCGCCGCGAACGTGTCGCTGCTGCAACCCGGCGTCCCGTTGGAGCTCGCGTTCAGCGTGGCCCCGCCCTGGTGGCGGTCGACGCCGGCACGCGTCGCGTACGCGCTCGGCCTGGCCGCCGCGTGGTTCCTGTCGATGCAGCTTTTGCGGGTGCGCGCCAGCGCGATGCGCGCCCGGCTCGAGCAGGCCATCGCCGAACGGACGGCCGAGCTCGAGCGGTCGCGCGAGCTGGTGCGCGACCTGGGCGTTCACAACACGCGGCTCCTGGAGGAGGAACGCAAGCGCGTCGCGCGCGAGCTGCACGACGAGATGGGCCAGCAACTGGCGGCGCTGCGAATGGAGATCTCCGTCCTGAGGCGGCGCGCGTCCGGCAACGATGCGTCATCGACGCAGGCCGCGTTGGGCATGCTGCTCGTTCGCGTCGAGGACCTCGTGGCGGGCATGCGCAGCGTCGTCGCGGAACTGCGGCCGCCGGCACTCGACGGCGGCCTGGCCGCGGCGCTCGAATGGCTGGTCGCCGCATTCGAGCGCCACGCCGACCTGCCTTGCATCGCCGAGATCGACGACTGCGCGACGCTGCTGTCACCGGACGCGGCGGTGATGGTGTTCCGCATCGCCCAGGAATCCCTGAACAACGTGCGCCGACACGCGCGGGCCGGTCACGCCTCGCTTCGCCTGGCCAGGGCCGTCCGGGACTGCGAACTCGCGATCGCCGACGACGGCATCGGATTCGATCCCTCCAGGCGGACGTCGGGTTACGGCATCCTCGGCATGGAGGAACGCGCCATCGCGCTCGGCGGGACGCTGGAGATCACCAGCGCCGCGGGCGCAGGCTGCACCGTGCGATTGCGCCTGCCGCTGCCGCAACCCGGGGGCGCCCCCGCAGCGCACTGATGCCCATGCTCCCCGTCGGCCATGACGCGGTGCGCCTGCCAAATGCAACTCATTTATTGGTTAGGAGTTCTCACCGCGGCTTGCATCCGAGACCGACGCCGGCCTGAGCGAAGCTCGCCGGGAGACGCGCGCGGGACGAGTGGCGCGCCGGTCGAAATCGAGGCAAGCTTCCAGTCGTTCGACCTTCGGCTGCTCGCGCACCACGCACGCGTGCGCAGGCCGTCCTCCCGGTGGCGTGGTCCGGATCGAGACGAGACGCAACATGAGCGCGTCGCCGCATGGCGCATTCCGCATCGCCCGCCTGGCCTGGTACGGACTGCTGGCGATCGCGTTGCACTGTCCCGCCGAGGAGCTCGCGCTCGAGTCGTACGGACAGGCGAGCGGCCTGCGCGACCTGGCCGTCAGCGCGATGGCGCAGGATGCGTCGGGCTTCGTCTGGGCCGGCACGCAGAACGGCCTGTATCGCTTCGACGGCAGCCGGTTCGAGCGGGTCGGCATGGCAGATGGCATCACTTCCGTGACCACGCTGCTGGCGGACGGGGACAGGCTCTGGATCGGCGCCAACGACGCCCTCTGGCTGCTCGAGAACGGACGTCCGCGCCGCATTCAGGCCCTGAGCGGCTATCCGCAGACCATCGCGCGCGCCGGCGACGGCGTCTGGATCGTGGACGACTGGCACCTCGCCCGGCTCGCCCGCGCCCAGGACGGGCGCTGGCACCGGCAGGACGTCCCGGAGGTCGCGCGTTTCCTCGGCAAGCGATCGGTCACCAGCATCGCCTCCGCGCCGGACGGGTCGCTCTGGTTCGGTTGCGGCCAGGCGCTGTGCAGGCACGAGAACGGCGTGGTGACGGCCTCGGGGGCCGCCGAAGGCGTTCCCAAGGACACATGGCACTGGCTGCTCGTCGCGTCCGACGGATCGATCTGGGCGCGCGGCGCCGGGCACGTCCTGCAGCGTCCCGCGGGCGCGACGGCCTTCATCGACCGCACGGATGCACGCGACCCGCCCGACCCGCTGGGCCTGTACCCGCTGGCCGAGGATGCGCAGCATCGCATCGTCGGCGCGGCGCGCAGCGCGCTCGAGCGCTGGCAGGGAGCGGCATGGGATCGCTTCGAATCGGCTGCAGGCCTGCCCGCGGGCGGCCGGATCTCCGCGTTGCTGTCGGATCGCGAGGGCGGCCTCTGGTTCGGCATGATGGGCGCCGGCGTGCTGCGGTGGCGGGGCTATGGCCGCTGGGAGAGCTGGTCGATGGCCAGCGGCCTGCCGCACAACGCGGTCTGGCGATTCGCGCGCGGCGGCGTGCCCGGCGCCGCACCGCTGCACGTGGCCACCGGCCTGGGCGTCGCGCGGTTCGACGACGACGCGCACCGGTTCGTGCCCCTGGCCGCGACGCGCGGCCAGGAAACCTACGGGCTCGCGAGCGACGCCCGAGGTGCGACCTGGGCCGGCACCGTCGGCGGCACCCTGCTTCGATGGCCGGCGGCCCGACCCGACGATCCGGACCGACGGGCGCTGGCCGGAGCGCCGTCGGTCAGTGACCTCTTCTTCCAGCGTGCGGGCGACCTGTGGGTCGGCACGGACGGCGCGCTGCTGCATCGCCCGGCCGGCGCCGCGCCCGACGCGCCCTTCGAGACCATCGACAAGTCGCTGGTCGGCCGCGGCCCCTTCGCCTCGATGTGCGAGTCGCCCGACGGGACGCTCTGGCTCACCGGCGAAAAGGGTGCGCTGCGGCGGCGCCAGGGGCATTGGGACCAGCCCTGGACCGGCAGCACGCCGCCGGCCGCGCTGGCCTGCCTGCGCGACGGTAGCGCGCTGGCGTCCGAGGGCGCGGACGGACTGCGCCGCCTGACACCCGAAGGTGCCGGCGTGCGCGCTGTCGACGTGACGCCGGCCGCCCTGCGCGGCCTGCTCGTCCAGGCCCTCCTCGAGGATCGTCGCGGCTGGTGGTGGATCAGCACGGACGCGGGGGTCCTCGTCGGCAACGGCGGCGCGTGGCGCCTGCTCGACCAATCCAGCGGGCTGGTCTGGAACGACACCTCTGGAGGCGCACTGTTCGAGGATCGCGATGGATCGATCTGGATCGGCACCAGCCGCGGCCTGTCGCACCTGGTCGCCCCCGAGGACGTGTTCAAGCCGGCGACGGGATCGACCTTCCTGCATGCCGTGCGCCGTGGCGACCAGGCGTATGGCACCACGTCGCTCCTGCAGCTGGCGTGGTCGCACGAGCCGCTGGAGATCGACCTCGAGACGCCCGTGTATCGCGACCGCGCGATCCTGCGCATGGAGTACCGGCTCGTCGGGTTCGACGACCGCTGGACGGCGGCCGGCCACTTCGACGTCCGCCTGACCGGCCTGCCGCCGGGCCGCTATCGATTCGAGGCGCGGATGATCGACCGCGAGCTCGGACTGCCTTCCACGAGCACGGGCGTGGACATCGAGATCAGGCCGCCGTGGTGGCGCACGAGCGGCGCGCTCGCGGCCGCGGCTTGCGCGACGGCCCTGCTCGCCTGGAGCCTCGTGCGCTGGCGCCTGCGCCGGCACGTGCTGCGCGAGCGCCGCCTGGAGGCGATGGTGTCCGAGCGCACCCGCGAGCTCGAGGCCTCGCGCGAGCAGCTGCGCGAGCTCGCCACGAAGGATGCCCTCACCGAGGTCTGGAACCGCCGGGCGTTGACGGAGATCCTCGCCCGCGAGGTGCTGCGCTGCGCTCGCGAGCGCGTCCCGCTCGCGGTCGCGATCTCGGACATCGACCACTTCAAGAAGGTCAACGACACGCACGGCCATCCCGCGGGCGACGCCGTGCTTCGGGAATTCGCCAAGCGTCTTTCCGGTGGCCTGCGTCCCTACGATGCCGTGGGCCGCTACGGCGGCGAGGAGTTCGTCGTCGTGATGCCGGGGCTCGACATCCGCAGGCCCGAGCATCGTGCACGCCTCGAAGCCCTGCATGCGCGCATCGCGGCTGCGCCGATGTCGATCGGCACGGTCACCTGCTCGTTCGGCGTCGCCGGCGACGATGGCAGCGGGCGCGTCGACGCCGATGCGCTGATCGCCGCGGCGGATGCGGCGCTGTATGCGGCCAAGCGCAACGGTCGCGACCGCATCGAGTGGAGCGACCCGGCCGCTGACGCTCCGTGAAGCCGGGCCCGGCCCGCCGCGCAGGCGTCCAGCCGATGTTCAGTTCCGTCGGCGCCCGAGGCCCTGCCTGACCGCGCCGGCCGCTTCGGGCGATCGGCCGTCCAGGTTGCGTCGAACCGCCAGCTCCTGCGGACGCTCAAGCATTCCCGGCAGCAGCAGCCCCGGCGAATGCGCGTGTGGCAGGACGGACCGCACCTTCCTGGCCGACGCCACACCCTGCTCCGGCGCGCCGCGGTCGGTCATCCCGACGAGGCAGACCGCCTGCACATCGCTGGCGGACAGGCCGTAGAGCGCCAGCGTCGACAGATCGTCCTCGCCCTTGATCCGGCGCGCGTCCAAGCCTTGCGCGCGCAGGATGCGCACCAGCAGGTCGGCGGACAGCTCGTCCGCCTGCGACCCGAAGCCGGCGCACAGCACGATCGCGGGCGGCCATCTCGGCGCCGCGCGTGCCCTGGCTACGATCGATCCCGGCGGCTCGTCCGTCCGGCGCCGCCGCGCAGCGGCCATGCTCCGCGCCGCCGAGCCCCTCGAGAACCCGCGCGATCGCTGATCGGAGGCCAGCGTACTGGCGCGGCGTGATCCTGCCGCGCTCGCGGTGGCGGCAAGCACGATCGCGAGCGGCGCCCTGTCGGCTTCCTGGTCGGCCGGCAGCGTCAGCCGCAGCAGGAACCGGGCAGGTACTTCGTCAGGTTGCTCGACGTGGCCGGCGTGGTGGCCGTGGAACCGCAGACCCACTTGAAGACCTGGGTGGAACCGATGACGCCGGTGGGGCTCGCGACTGGGATGGGCTTGCAACGACGGTATGTCGAACACCACGTTCGCGGCGACCCGGCACGCACTTCGGACAACGCTCTGAACGTGCCGGCGCCTCCGCTTCCGGAGGCATGGCGCCAATCCAGCGACGGGCCCGCGGGTCGGTCTTGATCAAGCGATGACCAGGCGTTCACGCATGCCAAATCGGCACGCTCCGCGCCGACGCCGGCCGCCGTGGCGCGATGCGCGCGGCTGTCAGGCGACGTCGGGCAGCGGCAGCCGCAGGCGAACGTCGGTGCCCTGCGCGGTCCGGCTGGCGATGACCAGCGTGCCGCCGAGGGCACGCGCCCGTTCCTCCATGCCCAGGATGCCGAAGCCCGCCGCCCGGCGCGACGGATCGAATCCGCGGCCGTCGTCGTGCACCCGCAGCTCGCAGCCCGCATCGGCGCGGCGCAGGTGCAGCGAGACCTTCGCGGCGGCCGCATGGCGCCGGACGTTGTTGAGCGATTCCTGCGCGATGCGAAAAACCATGGCCGCCGCGTCCGCGGAGAGCAGGCTTGCGCATGCATCGACGTCGACCTCGCAGTCCAGGTGCGTCTGGCGCTCGAACTCGAACACCAGCCAGTCCAGCGCCGCGGCCAGGCCGCCGTCCAGCGCCGGCGGACGCAGCTCCGCCACGATGCGTCGGACGCTGACCACGAGCCCGTCCACGCGCCCCAGCAGCACGCCCAATGCCGCGTCGCTCGACGCCGGGCCCGCGCCGGCGGCGCCTTGCCGCAGCACCGCGATCTCCATGCGCAGCGCCGCCAGCTGCTGGCCCATCTCGTCGTGCAGCTCGCGCGCGACGCGTCGCCGCTCCTCCTCGAGCAGCCGGGCGTTGCGCGCGCCCAGGCTGCGCACCAGCTCTCGCGAGTGCTCCAGCTCCGCGGTGCGCTCGGCGACCGCCTGCTCGGCCTGGTGGCGCCCGATGGCGTAGCGGATCGCGCGAGCGAGCTGGCGTCCGTCGATCTGTCCCTTGATCAGGTAGTCCTGCGCTCCGGCCTGAAGCGCCTCGACGGCGACATCCTCGTCGTCGAGCCCGCTCAACACCACCAGGGCCGGCAGCCGTGGGCTGGACGCGACCAGGCGCTGCACCGTCGCCAGCCCCTCGGACTCGCCGAGCCCGAGATCGAGCACGATCACGTCGGCCGGCCGCTCGCCGAGCATCGCCAGCCCGTCGGCCATCGTGGCCGCGTGGCGCAGGCGCAAGCTCCAGGCGGTCGGCGCGCTCTCCAGCAGCAAGCCGAAGAAGCGGGCGTCGGCCGCGTTGTCCTCGATGAGGAGGACCTCCACGGGCGACGCCGTTGTCGGCTGCGGGCTGTCGGACGTCGCCGGGGCCATGGGTGTGGGAGATCAGGAGCGGCTGGAGATGGTGGCATTGTGAACCGCGCTCCGCCACGCGTCACGAGGCACCCGGCGTCCCGCGCCGCTGCCCGACGCGCGCGGCACGACGACGCCCTTCCGCCATGGTGACAAGCGTCACGCCCCGGCCCGCTCGCACGCTTCGGCCGTCGCCCGGTCATGGCCCGATCATGACCCGGACGCCCCTGCGCACGACCATCCTCGACCAGAACGGATCGATCTCGATCCGGCAGCCAGGGAGCAGGTGCATGGGCGCCAGGTCGAGAGGTCGTCGAGATTCATTCATCGCCGGGGCGCGCGCCCGCGGCTCGGGCTTCACGCTGATCGAGCTGATGTTCACGATGTCGCTGGCCGCCATCGTCCTGACGCTCGCCGTGCCCTCGTTCGGGCGGATCAATGCGGACATCCGCACCCGCACCACGGCCGAACAGCTGGCCGGCGCCCTGCGGCTCGCCCGCATCAGCGCCGTGACCAAGCACCGCCCCGCCGCCTTCGTGTTGACGAACGCCACGCCGGGGGCCGATGCCGCGGCCGCCGCCGACGGCAGCAACTGGCTCGTCCGGCTCTTGCCGTCGGCACCGTCCGGCCAGGGAGCCGCAGGTGCGCAGCTCGTCCAGGCCGCCACCGTCGCTCTGCAGAACCGCGTGAAGCTCACCGGGCCTGCGCAGGTGTGCTTCGACGCACTCGGCATGCAGGCCGCGGCGCTCGATGCGGCGGACGGCGTGACCACGCCCTGTGCCCAGCCTGGCTCGGACGCCGGCGGCGCGACATCCTATCTGGTGGCGCGGACAGGAGCCACGCGCCAATTCAAGGTTCGTGTCTATCGCACGGGCAGCGTCGAGATCTGCGATGCGTCGAAGGCGCGCGGCCGGGATCCGGACGGGTGCCCGTGACGATGCCAGACAGGCCAGGCCGCCGGCGATCAGCACCTCGTTTTCGCGAGGCATTTCACGCTATCGCCGCATCGCACGCGGTGGTCAGAAGCGGGTCATGCATCGCGCCGCAGCGTTGCCTACATTGAAAGTCGATCGACGACCAAGGCACGCCGCATGAGCATCGAAGTGGACCATCACGGCAGGCGCACGGCCTGGCTGACCGCGCGCCTGTGCGACGTGCTGGGCATCGCGTCCCACGAATCGCGTGACTGGGCCATCGCCGCCCTGACGCACGACATCGGGAAGCTGGATCTCCCGCCGGAACTGCTCGCGAAGCCGGGGGCGCTCGACGCGGGCGAGCGCTGCCTCGTGGAACGGCATTGCATCGCGGGCGCGAAGCGCCTCATGGCGCGCGCCTGGCCGGACGGCGACGAGACGACGACCGCGGCCGTGGCCGTCGCCTTGTCGCACCACGAGTGGTGGAACGGCGAGGGCTATCCGTTCCGGCTCGCGGGCACCGCGATTCCTCGCTGCGCGCGAGTGGTCGCGATGGCGGACGTCGTGGATGCGCTCACCAGCGTGCGCGCCTACAAGACCGCCTGGACCCTGCAAGCCGCCCTCGACGAGGTTTCGGCACGGCGCGGCACGCAATTCGAGCCCGACTGCGTCGACGCCATGGAGATCGTCGCGCGGACGCTGCCGGCCGACTGGCGGTCCAGGGCCCAGGCCTGGGGGCTTCAGTTGACGCTCGAACTGGGCCGGCCGGCGCGCGTCACGGTCCACGCAGACTGAGGCGAGCTGCTTCGCAGCCCGCGGTCGCGTGACAAAAGTTCCGGAATGGGCGGCGAAGCCGTGTAGACACGTGTAGATATATCACTACACAATGTGGCCACCACCACAACGTCAGCCCGCGCCATGTTCGTCGCCCCGGTCCACTTGCCCCCCGGCGGGCCCACGCCGCCTCCAAGCGTGCACGACGCGCTCGTGCACGCGAGCGCAGCGCCGATCGTCCGGTTCGGTCTCTGCGAGCTCCGCATCGGCCGACGCGAGCTCGTCGTCGACGGCGTGCGGCGGCATCTCCAGCCGCGCCCGTTCGACCTGCTCGTCTACCTGGTCGAGAACGGCGACCGCGTGGTGACGAGCGAGGAACTGCTGTCCCAGGTCTGGAACGACGCTTCGGTGCAGCCGTGCTCGCTGCCGGCCGCCGTCCTGCGCCTGCGCCGGGCGCTGGGTCGCGGCCACGGGGACGTCATCCGCACGTACCAGCGCGTGGGATACCGGTTCGTCGCGACGGCCGCTGGCGGCCGGCTGTAGTCGGATATCTACACCATGTCCGCTCCAGACATACGGCCCTCGATGAACGCACCCTCCTGGCACGCCGCGGCATCGAACGACTCGAAGGCCTTGTTCCCGCTGTCTTCAGCCCCCGCGCCGGGCCAGCTCCGGACCCGCCGCGAGCTGCGTGATTTCGTGTTCGGACGACACGAGGTGTCGGTGGCCCGACGTGAAGTCCTGGTCGACGGCGTGCTGCGCACGCTCCAGCCGCGACCGTTCGACGTGCTGGCCTACCTGATCGAGCATCGTGACCGGGTCGTCTCGACGGACGAGCTGCTCGACCACATCTGGAAGGACGAGTTCGTGCAACCCGGATCGCTGGCCGCCGCCGTCATGCGCATCCGCAAGGCGCTGCTCGACACCGGCCGCGACGCCGGCACGATCATCCGCACCCACCAGGGCATCGGCTATCGCTTCGTCGCAACGCTCGACGCCGATGCGGTGCGCGCCGACTAGGGGCTGTTCACACTGAATGCGCGCGGCCGTCATCGGCCACGCGCTGCGCCTCCCAGGCGCGCTCGATCTCCATGAACTCGGTGATGGTCGACTCGAGCACATGCCTGGATCGGCGCGATCGTCGCGGCCGAGAAGTTCGGCCTCGGCATGGGCTCGGTCGGCCAGATGCTCTACAGGATGCAGCAGATCGCGCCGGGCCCGTTCAAGATGACGCACTATGCGTTCGCGACCGGCGTCATGGCACCGACCAAGTGGGCCACCGGCTCCGTCAGCGGCTCGGTCTTCGCGGCGTTCGACCACCAGTACGCGCCCTGCTTCGCGTTCGTGCTCGCGGCCTCGATCCCGCCGCTGCTTTTCGCGTGGTTCGCGCCGTTCCCGCACGGCGAGCGCGAGGACGGACCGGCCTGACGCGGATCAGCGCGACGCGCGCCACTCGGGCATCAGCGTCTCGATCGCCGCGCCGAGGCGGCGCGCGATCGACGCGTGATCGTCGCGCGAGGGATGCCAGTTGCACGCGTCGAGCGTGAGCGGGCCCAGCGCGAACACATCGCCCACGACGATGCCGTCCGCCGCGAGACGCGCGCGCACGCGGCCGATCGCGCGTTCCGCGGCGCCCCCGCCGACGTCGGTGGCGAGCAGCAGCATGCGCGCCGACGGATGGCGTCGGTGCAGGCGGCGGGCGAAGTCGACGTAGCGCGCCTCGAACGCCGCCGACAGCGCCGCGGCGTCGCGCCAGGGCTCGGACGCGCCGACGGGCGTGGAGAAATCGTTGGTGCCCAGGCCGATCACGACCAACTGCGGAGACCAGGCGGGATCGTCCGAGGCGGCGGACGAGCTTGCATCGCCCGGCAGCAAGCGCGCCCAGGCGGCCGGCAACGTGTCGCCCGGGCCGTTGGCGAAGTTGCGCACCATGCCGCGCCCGGAGATCGCCTGGATGCGATAGTCGGCGTCGAAGCGGCGCGCCACCTGCGGGCCGAAGGCCAGCGCGTTGTCCGTCGTGCGCCATACCTCGTCGTCGCTGCACTCCCGTCCGCTCGAGGCCGCGCCGTAGCCGACGGTGTAGGAGTCGCCGATGAACTCGATCGCGCGACCGCGGGCCGGCGGCGGGGGCAGGGCCTTCGGCTTCGAGGGCACGGCGAAACCGCCGAAGGTCTGCGGGCCGTCGCGGCTCTCGCTGACGATGTCCACGCGCACCGAATGCGCGCCGTGTGCAAGGCCGCAGATCCGCAGCCCGCGCTGTTGCGGCCGCAGCAGATCCGCGACCTCGCGGCCGTCGATCGACACGCGCGCATGCTTCTCGCCGGTGCCGAGCTCGACGTAGACGGCGTCGCCGGCGAAGCGCGCCTCGAAATACGTGCCGGGCCACTGGTAGCGCCAACCCGGCACGCCGGGCTGTCGTTCGACGCGTCCGACGGGGCGGTCGGCCAGCGCGACGGCATCGTACGGCCACGCGGCCACCGCCTCGACCTGCGCCGAAGCCGCACCGGCGCCAAGGGTCGTCGCACCCGCAAGCATGAGCGTTAAGGCCTTTCGAGGAAGCGAAGAAGGTGCCATGGACAGGGGCTCCGTGAGCGCCGGCGCGGTGCGCGCCGCGCCGGCGCTCGCGTCACTTCGCGTTCACCGTGAAGCTGGACGAACTGTAGTTCAGGCCGCCCGACGCCGAGGTGATCTCGAAGCCGTACTGCACGTCACCGACGGCGAGATCGCCGAACCAGCCCAGGTTCTTCAGGTACTTCAGGATCGCGAGCACGTCCACGGCGGTGCTGTTGGTCTTGGTGGTGCGCAGGAACGAATACACCATGTTGCTGCCGTTGTTGCCGCGATAGACGTTCCAGGTGCCGCCGCCCACGCTGACGTTCGTGTAGACGGGGATCGCGCAGCCCGCCGACGTCCAGTTGTACGAGATCGGCTTGACGTTGCCGCAACCGGCCGAGGTGCCGGTGTAGTTCAGCCACAGCATGATCTCGTGGGCGTTGTTGCCGACCCAGACGTCGAACGTCGACTCCCACGCGCCGCCCGACGGGGTCGTCGCGGCGCCGGTCGCGGTGAGCGCGGACAGCGAGCTGATCGTCCGGTTGACCGTATAGCCGATGTGCGGGTACGACTTGATGCCGCCGGTGTCGGGCTGGTTCGACCAGACGCCCCAGTCGGCGTTCGAGTTGGCCCAGATCGTCTGGGGCCCCACCGCGACGTTGCTGCACGGCGCCCACACGTCGTTGTTGAAGGAGTAGCTTCCGAAGGTCCAGCTGGCGAACAGGTTGGTGGCCGAGCACGACGACGTGGCAGGCGATGACGCCCCCCAGGTCGCGGCCTGCGCGCCCGTGCAGGCGAAGGCCATCGGAAGCAGCGCGGCTGCAGCGAGTGTGTAGTGATGCGAACGCATATGTCTCCGGAATGGATGTTGGTGGAGGGTCGCGACGGCCGCTCTGCGACGGCTCCGCGCGGACGACGCACCCCCCGATGGCAACGCTGTCATCCGACGCGCAACCCATTCCATCGACGAAGAATTTGTTCGAACACCCGGGGTGACCCGGACCTGTCGTCGAGAGCGACGAAGCGGGCCCGGCGCGCGCGCCAGATCACCGGTAGCGCTTGACGATGGCCTGGTAGGACCCGTCCGCTCGCATCTGGGCAATCGTTTCGGCGATCTTCCTGGCGACATCCTTCGGGAACTGGTGGGACGCCGCCACCCAGGAGACCTTGACCGGCCCAAGCGTCGGACCGTACTTGAGTTCGGCGGGATCGAAGCCGGCCTGCCGATAGACGCCGCGCGCCATGAGATCGGTGGTGATCCATGCGCCGATGCGTCCGCGCTTGAGCTTCCTCGCGTTCGTGACGTCGTCGTCCGTCTCCTCGACGTACGGGAATCCCGCATGATCGACCTCGTCCTTGAAACTGGTGCCGCGCACGTAGCCGACCACCCGCGTGCGGGCTTCCTCGATGGTGGACGGCGGCTGGGACAACGTCACCAGCACCGTGTGGAATTCAAGCACGGGCGCGATCCACTGGTACTGGGTCTCCCTGCCGGGCGTGCGCGTGAACGGAATGATCAGCACATCGCTCCTGCTCTGCGCCTCGGACTGGGCTCGCTGCCACGGCAGGAAATTGAATTCGAGAGCGATTCCCGCCTTCCTGCATGCCTCGGCAACGACCTCCAGGACGACGCCCCCCGGTCGCCCTTCCGCATCCGTCGTCAACGGCGGAAACTCGGCGGCAACGACCTTGAACGAGGGCTCGTCGGCCTTCGATGTCCGAAGACTCGGGGCGAGCAGCACGAGCAGGCCAGCCCGGTTGATCGTCCGTCTTCGCACGCGGAATCTCCTCTCGAGGCAATGCACGTGGCACGACGCGTTCACGACGGAGCCCCCGCGCTCTCGCATCGTGCTCGCCGCGGAGAGGCGATCCCGGATGGCTTGTCGCCCCGCTCCGCGCCAGCGTAATATGAAGATATACATCATTTCAGGCACCCGGTGGCGAAACCGTTCGGCCCGCCTCGCGGGCGTGCCCCCGGGGTTTTGCGAACGGCGGAATGACGTGCATTGGAACGGCGCCGGGTGCTCCGCCCGGAGCCGCTCGAACGTTGTGGAGAGGTGACGTGCCAATGCGGTTGCGACTGATTCCACAGGCCACAGGCCTGCACGCGAAGCTCATGCTGGCGCTCGCGTTGCTGGTCGCCCTGGTCGCCTTCGTTGCCGCCGGCGTGCTCATCGAACGCGAACAGGAACGTCGACTTCTCGAACTGGAAGGCCGCGCGACGCGCATCGCCGATCTGTTCAGCCGATCGGTGGCCTATCCGCTCTGGAATTTCGACCGGGCGGCCATCGACGGCCAACTCGCCGCACTGGCGCCCAATCCGGAAGTCGCGCAATTCAGCATCACGACCGTCGACGAGGGCACGGTCTCGGCCGTGACGAAGATTCAACCGTCGCAGCTTGTCGACCCGATCGTGCGCGTGCAGCCGATCGAATACACCCCGCCCGGCGGCGCCAAGCAGAAGATCGGGGAGGTTCGCGTGGTGATGACACGCGCCATCGTCGACCGAGGCATTGCCACGGCGCGGCGCACCACGCTGGCGCTGGCCGCCACGATCGTCGCCGTCCTGTATGCAGCCACGTTCTTCCTGCTCAGGCGCATGGTGGGCGCGCCGATCAATCGACTGGGGGCGACGGTCGACCGGATCGCTGCGGGCGACATGGATGCACGCTGCGTGAGCGAATCGGGCGACGAGCTCGGGCGCCTGGCCGTGCGCGTCAACGCGATGGCGGACCGCCTGAGCGACGCATCTCGGCGCATGCGCCAGAGCGAGGCCACCTACCGCGGTATCTTCGAAAACTCGGTGGAGGGGATATTCCACCTGGATCGATCTGGAAGATTGCACGACGCCAATGCCGCGCTGGCGCGGCTCATGGGCCATGCCACCCCTGCAGACTTGACAGCGGCCATGAACGCCGATGGCCACGGCGATTCCCCGCGGGCAGTCAACCGCCTGTTCACGCCGGCACAGATCAATGCCCTGTTCGCCGCACTCGAACGGGATGGCCAGATCACCGGCATGGAACTTCAGCTGGCGCGCACCGATGGCACGCTGGTGTGGGTCCAGCTCAATGCCTGGCGCCAGGGCGGCGCCCTTGCGGACGGCGACACCTCGGCCGGGTTCCACGGCATCGTCACCGACATCACCGCCCGCCGGCGCGCGCTCGAGGACTTGCGCAGCCATCGCGATCTTCTCGAAGAGGCCGTGCGCGAGCGCACCGCCGCACTGGGCGACGCCATGAAGCGGGCCGAGGTCGCGAACCAGGCCAAGAGCGAATTCCTCGCCAACATGAGCCACGAGATCCGGACGCCCATGAACGTCATCATCGGCATGTCGCGGCTGGCGCTCCAGAGCGACCCGACCCCGCAGCAGCAGAACTACATGCAAAAAGTCCACCGGTCGGCGGAATCGCTGCTGCACATCATCAACGACATCCTTGACTTCTCCAAGATCGAAGCGGGCAAACTGGACATGGAGATCCTGGAGTTCGACCTCGCGAACGTGATGGACGACCTTGCCAACCTGCTCGGGATGAAGGCCGACGAGAAGGGGTTGGAACTGGTGTTCGACCTGCCGACGAACCTGCCCGAGACGCTGCTGGGAGATCCTTCGCGACTGGGACAGGTCCTGAGCAACCTGGGCAACAACGCGGTCAAGTTCACCCAGAAGGGCGAAGTGGTCGTCTCCGTCGCCGTGCTCGGTCGCGACGAACGCTCGATACGGCTGCGCTTCGATATCCGCGACACCGGCATCGGCATCGCGCCTGACGAGATGCAGCGTCTGTTCAAGCCCTTTTCGCAGGCCGACACGTCGACGAGCCGTCGATTCGGCGGCACCGGCCTCGGCTTGGCGATCAGTCACCACCTGGTTCACCTGATGAGCGGCGAACTCGGCGTCGACAGCGCGCCGGGCTGCGGAAGCCGGTTCCATTTCACCGCGCAGTTCGGGCTGCAGGCCGCATCCATCCGCGACGCCCCCGATTCGTCCGTCCAGGCACTGCGAGGCGCGCGCGTGCTCGTCGTGGACGACAACGACGCCGCACGCGAAGTGCTGATGCAGATGGCGCATTCGCTCGGCCTTCGGGCAACGGCAGCAGGCAGCGGCGCCGAGGCCATCGGAGAGGTGACAGCGGCCGATGCGCGCGGAACCCCGTTCGACATGATCCTGCTCGACGGGAAGATGCCCGGGATGAACGGCGTCGACTGCGCGACGCAGTTGGCGAGCGTGCCGCTGATGCACCGGCCATCCATCGTGCTCATGGTCACCGCCCACCTGCGCGACGAGATGGCGGGCATGCTTTCCGGCAGGAGCCTCGCCATCGCCGCGAAGCTCGCCAAGCCGGTGACGCCTTCGACCCTGCTCAACGCCTGCCTTCAGGCGACGGGCCAGCCCCCGCACAAGGCGTTGCGCAGCGAACTCCGCGACGAGGCGCTGCAGAGCAACCGCGCCGTACTCGCCGGTGCACGGGTGCTGCTGGTGGAGGACAACCCCTTCAACCAGGAACTGGCGAGCGACCTGCTGGGTCGGGCACAGGTCGTGGTCCAGGTCGCCAACAACGGCCACGAGGCGATCGACATGGTGGCGCGCGAGCGCTTCGACGCGGTGCTGATGGATTGCCAGATGCCGGTCATGGACGGGTATGCCGCCACGCGCCAGCTGCGAAGCGACCCGCGATGGCGCGATCTGCCGATCATCGCGATGACGGCCAATGCGATGGTCGGAGACCGCGAACGCGTCCTGGCGGCCGGCATGAACGACCACGTCGCCAAGCCGATCAACGTGGTCGAGATGTTCGGCACGCTCGCGCGCTGGATACGGCCGAAAGTCGATGCGCCCGTCCCCGACTTCCCCGGCATCGAGAGCGCTGCGGCACTGGAAGGGATGATGGGCGACGAGCCCCTCTTTCGACGCATGCTGGGCAAGTACCGTGATCGGGAAGCCGACTTTGCAGCACGCTTTCGCGCCGCTCGAGCGGCGCACGACATGGTCACGGCCACTCGGATGGCGCACGACCTGAAGAGCGTCTCCGGCAGCCTGGGGGCGACGGGCGTCCAGGAAGCCGCCGGCGCGTTGGAGCGCGCATGTGTCGACGGCGCCAGCTCCGCCGACATCGACGCCCTGCTCGCGACGGTCGTCGAACGACTCGATCCGGTGATCGCAGGATTGCGCTCGCTCGAGGTTGCGGCGGCGCATCCCGCCGGTGCCGGACTTCACCGAACATCCTGGCGTCAACCCGGTTGACGAGCTCGCCAGCGCCTTCGCCGCGCAGCACGTTCTTGCTTCGATGCGCACCGGAGCCGGCGACCCTGGCTCTGGCATGATGCGGACTGCTGGCCGCGAGCTTCCCGGCTCGAGGCTGCCCGCCAATCAGATGCCGCGCACTCCCATCCGACCCCGAGAGGCTCCCGAAGCCACGTCGGCGCCGCCGTCGCGCCCGCAGATGTCCGACATCGCCCGGCTGGCCGGCGTCTCGGTCGCCACGGTCTCGCGCGCGCTGAACGGCAGCAAGCTGATCAACATCGACACGCGTGCGCGCATCGAGGCGATTGCGCGCTCGATGAACTACACGATCAACGTCGGGGCGCAGAATCTCCGGTTACGGCAGAACCGCGCGATCGCCGTCATCGTGCCCTTCGACCCAGACACGCACCAGAGCTTGTCGGATCCGTTCTTCCTGAGCCTCATCGGCAGCATCGCCGACGCGCTGACCGCGCGCGGCCTGGAGATGCTGCTCTCGCGCGCGCCGGTCGACGACCTGGCGCAGGCCACGCAATGCGTCGACGCCGGCCGCGCGAGCGGCATCGTCCTGATCGGGCAGTGGCACCTTCACAAGCACCTGAACGAGATGGCCAAGCGGCGCGTGCCGTTCGTCGTCTGGGGCGCGAAGATGCGGCGTCAGGACTACGCGACGGTGGGTGGCGACAACCGGCGTGGCGGTGAACTGGCTACCGCACACCTGCTGGCCACGGGAGCGAGGCGGATCGCGTTTTTGGGCGACGCGGGCCTGCCGGAGATCGGCGAACGTCTCGAGGGCTATCTTCTTGCGCACGAGAAGGCCGGCGTTCGACCCCTCCTGGCGTTGCGCCGGTCCACGCCGTTCCTGCAGTCGCGCATCGTGGCGGATGTCGAGGATCTCGTCTCCGGCGGGCATCGCTTCGATGCGCTGTTCGCGGCGAGCGACCTCATGGCGTTGACCGCGATCGGCACCTTGCAGCGTCTCGGCCGGCGCGTGCCGGACGACGTGCGCGTCGCAGGCTATGACGACATCCCGCTGGCGGCGTTCTTCCATCCGACGTTGACGACGGTGCGCCAGCCCATCGCCCAGGCGGGCGAGGAACTGGTCGATTCGCTGCTGTCCCAGCTCGAGGGCGCGGCGCCTGCCTGCAGGCTGCTGCCAACAGAGCTTGTCGCGCGCGAGAGTAGTCGCGCGTAGACGTTTCGGGTGCGGCCGGCAGGGCCGGCCGCACGCCCTGTCGTCAGAAAGAATAGCGCAGCGTGCCGCGCAGCGTACGCCCGTTCACCGAGCGCGCGGCGTTCGAACTGTCGACCTCCGTCCAGCCGATGCGGTTGAACAGGTTGTAGAAGCCGAGCGTGAACGACGTGTGGTCGTCGATGTTGTAGGTCGCGTGCCCGTTGACCAGCGTGTAGGCCGGCAGCACCACGTAGGGCACGGTGGCGCTCGTGGACGTGTCGCTGTCCTTCGAGCTGCCGATGCCCACCAGTTGCACACCGAGGTCGAAGCGCTCCGACTCGTAGCCCGGGCCGATCTGGTAGATCAGCTTGGGCTGGCGATTGGCAGGCAGGCCCACGAGGGCTGCGTTCGTCGAGCGCTTGGTCCTCGAGTCGGTGTAGGTCGCGCCCACGTTCACATACCAGCCGCTGCCGCTGTTGTAGCTCGATTCCAGCTCCACGCCCTTGGCGTCGTAGGTGTTGGCCGCGGCCGCCTGTGTCGTGGCGCTGTAGTTGAACTCCGAGACCTTGGCATCGAACAGGGTCACGAAGGTGCTCACCGGGCCGAGCTTCGCCTTGACGCCGCCCTCGAACTGCTTGACGGTGTTGATCGGAATCGTGGCGGAGCCGTCGAGCGGCCCGAGGTTCATGATGCGATCGGCATTGAACGAGGCGCCGTTGCTGTAGCGGACGAAGGTCGCGAGCTGCCTGGTGAACTCGTAGTTGCCGCCGAGCGAGTACTCCGTGCGCTTGAGGGAGTAGTCGATGGGCTGCACGGTGGCGGCGGAATAACTCAGGGCTGACCCGGCGACGGCACTCACGGGCTGCGCGATGTTGTAGTAGCCCGAGGCGCGCTGGTTGTCCTCGCGCACGCTGCCGTCCAGCGTCAGGCCTCCGATGTCCAAGGCGGCAAACGCATAGGGCGCCACGGTGCGGTACTGGCCGTCGTAGTCACGCGAACAGCAGCCGCCGAAGCCCGGCCCTTCGTAGCCGCCTTGCGTTGCGCCCTGCGACGCGTCGTTCAGCAGCACCGGTGCATTCGAGACAGAAGTCAGGTAGCCGTTGAAGTTCCAGACCAGATTGACCGTCTGGTCGTTCAGGAACAGGCCTGCACCCGCGGTCAGCTTGCCGCCCGCGAGCTGGTCGAAGGTCTTCGTCAGCTTGAGGTCGTTGGTGGTGTTGCCCAGGTCCTTGACGTTGACGTCGAACGCGACGCTCGTCATGGACAGGCCGGTGTAGGCCTGGCCCGAATGCGTGCCGGTGGCGATGGTGGTGCCCGCGGCCGCGGTTGCCGGGGCGCTGCCGGGATACCAGGCAACCCATTGGCCGGAGTTGGTGGCATGGCGGAACTTGTCGTCGAGCACCCAGCCCTGGGACAGGTTCAGGTGCGTCTCCAGGCCGACGGCCGCGCTGCGAGTGTGCATGCCGTCGTTCATGTGGATGGTCGAAGTCGTGTTGTCGTTGTTCAACACGCTGTCGGTCGGAATGCTCGACGAGTAGCCCGTGTATTTGCGCGGATCGATGCCCGGAATCAGGCTGATGTGGCCGTCGACCACGCTCACCGGGCCGGGCATGTACATGGGCTGATGGTCGTCCAGGAGCTTGAAGTTCAGCCTCACGTAGCCAGCGTCGATCTTCTGCGTGATGTTGCCCTTGATCTGGCCGCCCTGGATGGCGTTGCCGCCGGCCGTGCGGCGCGGACCTCGGCCGGACTCGTAGAAGCCGCCGACGAAGTAGCTCGTCTTCGGCGCAAGCGCGCCGCCGTACGCGAAGTCCAGGCGCTGGTCCTGGAACCCCAGGCCACTGGTCACCGCCAGCACCCCGCCGGGGATGTCGCCCGTCTTGGTGATGTAGTTGACGATGCCGCCCGGAGCGTTCGTCGTCAGCGTCGAGGCACTGCCGCCGCGCACCGCCTCCACGCGGTCGATCGTCTGGTCGACGCGCACGAAGTCGTCGGGGTTGCCGAAGGCGATGTCACCGAACAGCAACACCGGAAGGCCGTCTTCCTGGAACTGCAGGTAGCGTGAGCCGCCCGCCGAGATCGGCAGGCCGCGAACCGAGACGTTCGCATTGCCGCCGCCGCCGCTCGACTGGACGAAGAGCCCCGGGATGGAGGTCAGGACGTCGGCGGCGTTCTGCGGCTGGTTTCCGATGATGCTCTCGCCGTCGAGCGTGCTCACCGAGACGCTGGACTTCATCTTCGACGTCGCGCTGGAGGTGCCGGTGACGACGACCTGCGTCAGGTCGAGCGTCTGGGCCCTCGCGTGCTGCGTGTCATCGGCGCCCTTCGACGGCGCCGACGCGGCCGCAGGTGCTGCGGGGGCGTCCTGAGCGCGTGCCGTGCCGGCAGAGAGCGCCAAGGCTGCGACGGCCAGGGCGAGCGGTGTCCTCGGAAGGTGTGGGCGGTTCATCGTGTCTCCAGGTTGTACGTCATGTGGACCTTGGTGGCCCGGTGGGTAGCGGGCGCTGTGCGCCTCTGGGAATGGATTCTTATTGCAATCGATTGCAACTCTTGGCGAATCAATTGGCCCGTGTGGAGCGCACGTCGCCGCCCTCCGGCGCGGGGACCTCGGCCTCGAGCTCGAAGCGGAACGCGCGTGACACGCCGCCCTCGACCAGGTCGATCGCATAGGCCTGGGTGCGGAAGTCGACCGTCAGGCGCGCTGCGTCGTCGCCGTTCGTCCACTCGAGCGAGATGGCGTGATCGGCGACGGGCAAGGATCGGAAGCAGCCGGCGAAGGCCTGCGACTCGTTGCGCAGCCGGATCAAGCGCAGGAGCTCGCGCGCGGCGGGCCGCCGCAGCGCAGCCTGCGCCTCGCCGATGGCAAACCGCTGGCGGTTGATGTCGCGGCCGACGCCCGTCCCGCGCAGCAGCGCCATGTCATTTCCACCGGCGAGCAGCCCCACGTAGTAGACCTGCGGTATGCCCGGCAGGAAGAACTGGACTGCGCGGGCAAGCAGGTAGGCAAGATCGTCGCTGCCGAGCGCGGCGTGGAAGGTGCAGTTGACCTGGTAGAGGTCGAGGTTCGATGCCGCGGCGCCCGTCGCCAGTCGGCTCTCGCCGCGGCTGTTGACGTGGATGCGCTCGACGAGCTGGTCGAGTTCCGCGGGGGGGACGAGTCCGGGGCGTCCCTCGCGATCTCCGGCGTCGGCGCCGATGTCGATGATGCCGATGCCGTCGTGGGTGTCGAGCACTGTCAGCGCGTTGTTGGGCCGGATCTCGATCCAGTGGCGAAGCGCGGCGGCGGTCTCGAAGGTGAACGCGTGCAGCAGCAGCGGAGGCAATGCGAAGTCGTAGACCCAGTCGACGCGCTCGGCGATCTCGATCTGGCGGGCGTAGTGCGAATGCACCTCCACCAGCACTTCCATCCCGAGCGCACGCGCGCGATCCGCGAAGTCCTCGATGAAGTCGAAGGTCTCGGGCAGCATGAAGCAGTCTGTGCCCGCCTTCTTGATCGCGTAGCCGACGGCGTCCAGGCGCACCATTCGCACGCCGCTGGCGGCCAGCTTGTCGAGGATGCCTCCGAGGTAAGCGCGGCCGGCGGGATGGGTGACGTCGATGTCGATCTGCTTGGGCGTGAACGTCGACCAGAGACGCCTCCGTTCCCCATTGGTCAGCGTCATGTCGCGGAATGGGAGCCCGGGTCGCGGGCGATAGACGCGCTGCAGGTCGGCCGCGTCTGCGCCGTCGGGAAACACGCGATCGAAGGTGAGGAACAGGCCGTTCCAGGCAGACGCGTCGCCATGTCGCGAGTAGTCCTGGAACTGCGGCGAGTCGCTCGACATGTGGTTGACGATGACGTCTGCCACGACTTCCAGGCGCTGCCCGATGGCGCGCACGTCATCCCAGTCGCCGAGGCGGGCGTCGACGCGCGTGTGGTCGACCGGATCGAAGCCGGCGTCGGCGCCGTCGATCGGATCGAAGAACGGCAGGAGGTGGACTCCCCCGAAGACGCCCGCGAGCGGGCCGTCGAGCAGCGCGCGCAGTTCCTTGAATCCGCCGCCGGAGAGGCGATCGACGTAGGTGATGAGCTGGACCTTGTTCTTCATGGGCGATGAGGCGACGTTCAGGCGTCGATCGGTGAGGCGATGGCGCGTGCGCCGGAGGGCGCGCGTACGAAACAGGTGGCCACGGCCGCCGCCAGCAGGCAGCTTCCGGCGATGCGGATGGCGTTGGTGGGGTCGCCGCCCAGCCACGCGTGGTAGTACAGGGGCATCGTGAGCATCTGCAGGATCATCGGAAGGACGATGAACATGTTGAAGATGCCCATGTACACGCCTGCGCGCTCGGGCGGAATCGCGCCAGCCAGCAGGATGTAGGGGTTGCCCATCATGCTGGCCCAGGCCAGGCCGACGCCCGCCATCGGCACGAACAGCCAGGCCGTCGAGTGGATGGCAGGCAGCGCGCACATGCCCAGGCCGGCGAGCGAGAGGCAGACGGCATGAACGCGCCGCGCGCCCCAGCGTGCGGCCAGCGGCACCATCGCGAACGCGGCCAGGAACGCGACGAAGTTGTAGAAGCCTCCAAGCTGGCCAGCCAGCAGGCCGGCGGCACGAAATTCCGGCGAATTGGCGGCGGGATGGCCGAACATCGTCGACGCCAGTGCCGGCACGATGTAGATCCAGTAGCACAGCATGCCGTACCACTGGAACAGCTTCATCCACCACAGACGGCGCATGACCGGCGGCATCTCGCGCACGGCCGCGGCGATCTCGCCCAGCGTCGCGACGGCGCCTCTCGCCCGCGCCCGCAGCGCGCGCTCCTCCTGTGCGCTGAGCGGAAGCTCGGGCGTCGATCGCACGGACCACCAGACGGTCATGAACGAGAACAGCGCTCCGATCAGGAAGGCCACGACGGTGACCTGCGGGATATGGTGCCCGTTGGTGGCGTCGGGATTCATGCCGAGCCACACCAGCACGCTCGGTGCGAGATAGGCAAGCGTTTGCGCGAGGCCGGTGAAGGCGCTCTGCGTCAGATAGCCGAGCCCGTGTTGCTCGGGCCGAAGGCGGTCGCTGACGTAGGCGCGATACGGCTCCATCGCGACGTTGTTGGCGGTGTCCAGGATCCATAGCAGCCCCGCGGCGAACCAAAGCGACGGACTGAACGGCATCGCCAGCAGGCCCAGGCTGCACAGCAGCGCACCGACGAGAAAGTAGGGCGTGCGCCGGCCCCAGCGGCTGGTCGTTCGATCGCTCAAGGCGCCGACCAGCGGCTGCACGATCAGGCCCGTCACGGGGCCGGCGAGCCACAGCAAGGGCAGGCTGGCCTCGTTGGCGCCCAGGTACTTGTAGATCGGGCTCATGTTGCTCTGTTGCAGCCCGAAGCTGAACTGGATTCCGAAGAACCCCAGGTTCATGTTCAGGATCTGCCAGAACGAAAGGCGCGGCTTGACTCGGTGCATCGCTGCTCTTGATGTTCGTGATCGTGACGCATCGAAGCGTCATTCGATGCCGGCAGTATGTTGTTTTTGCAATCGATTGCATACCGGGGTTTACGCGTGCTTCGACAAGAGCGAAGCGTGCCTCTGCGAGTTGATGGCGGCAGGTCGGTTTCGGGGGGTGAGGCTCGATCGCGCCGCTTGCAAGCGTTGCCGTGACAAGCCTATTGGTGCGACGCCGATGCCTGGCTATGCTCCGATGCGCCGGGAAGCGCCCGCGCCATACGCGGCCAAGTCCTGCTGGAGCACGCAGCGCCGCGATCGACTGCACATGCAGCGGCGTTGACCCGGCCATCCAGCCTCACCGACTATCCGATCCAAGCGCGTCCACATGCACCCACTCGTCCGCTCCAATCGCCTGCCCGTCGTGCTGGCCCTCTCGATTCCTCTTCTTGTCGGTGCTGCAAGCCTCCAGGCGCAGCCGCCGGTCGCCGAGCGACGGGCGGCGCTGCCCGGCATCGCGGTAAGCCAGGTCGGCTTCCTGCCCGGTTCAGCCAAATGGGCCGCCACGCCGGCCGTCCAGTCCGAATCGTTCACGGTGGTGGACGACACCACGGGCCAGCAGGCATTTCGCGGCAAGCTCGGCGCCGCGGCGCCCTGGCCGGCCGCGCGCACCGAGGTGCGTCTGGCCGACTTCTCCGCGCTCACCCGCCCTGGGACCTACCATCTGCACGTGGACGGCCTGCCCGACTCGCCACGCTTCATGGTCGCCGCCGATGCCTATGCGGCCTTGAACGCCGCGGCGATCAGGGCCTTCTATTTCAACCGCGCGAGCATCGCGCTCGATCCGAAGTACGCCGGGGCGTACGCGCGGCCCGCGGGCCATCCGGACACCCGCGTGCTGGTTCACGCCAGCGCGGCGAGTGCCTCTCGACCCGAGGGCACGTTGATCAGCAGCCCCGGCGGCTGGTACGACGCGGGCGACTACAACAAGTATGTCGTCAACTCCGGCATCTCGGTCTACGAGTTGCTGGCCGCCTACGAACACTTTCCCGCTTTCTTCAAGACGCAGTCCGTCGGCCTGCCCGAGAGCGGCAACGGCTTGCCGGACCTGCTCGACGAGGTGCACTGGAACCTGGCCTGGATGCTGACGATGCAGGATCCCGCTGACGGCGGCGTGTACCACAAACTCACGAGCAGTCGGTTCGACGGGGTGGTGATGCCGGCTGAAGCCGTCGGCGAGCGCTACGTCGTGCAGAAGACGACCGCGGCCGCGCTGGACTTCGCCGCCGTGATGGCGATGTCCAGCCGCCTCTACGCCCCTTACGACAGGCAGTGGCCCGGCCTCGCCGCGCGCATGCTGGCCGCCTCGAAGTCGGCCTGGCAGTGGGCGCAGGCCCACCCCGCGGAGCTCTATCGGCAGCCGCCGGACATCCACACCGGCACCTACGAAGACAGCAAGCTCGACGACGAGTTCGCGTGGGCCGCCGCCGAGCTCTATATCGCGACGCGCGACGACGCGTTCTGGACCGCGATCCATGCGTCCGAGCTGCCGATGACGACTCCCGGATGGGGCGATGTCGGCGCGCTGGCCTGGATCTCCCTGGCCCAGCACCGCCAGGATCTCACGCCGGCCGCCGACCGCGACCTGATCGCCAGCCGCATCCGGACGCTCGCAGGAACGTTGCTGACCGACTGGAAGAACTCGGCATATCGCGTGAGCATGCGCGAGTCCGACTTCGGCTGGGGCAGCAACGCCGTGGCCCTGAACCGCGCGCTGGTGATGATCCAGGGCTACCGGCTCGATGGCGACAGGCGCCTGCTGGATGCCGCGCAATCCACGCTGGACTACGTGCTGGGCCGCAACCCGCTCGGCATGAGCATGGTCACCGGACTCGGCGCACGTTCGCCGCACCATCCCCACCATCGCCCCTCCATGGCCCGCGGCAACGGCGATCCGGTGCCTGGCTTCATCGTTGGCGGCCCCAATCCCGGCCAGCAGGATCGCAAGGATTGCCAGCAGCCCTACCCGTCGGACGCCGCGGCGCTCTCCTACCTGGACGCGGACTGCGCCTACGCGAGCAACGAAGTGGCGATCAACTGGAATGCGCCGCTGGTCTATCTGTCCGCAGCCCTGCAGGCGCTGACGCCCGCAACGCGCTGACGCCGGCCGCGCGCGGTCCTGCGAGCGGTCTGCGCAGGCGTGTCGGGACAGCCGCACCGGCCGGGCAGACAGGCCTCGAACGGATGATCTCGAGGTTGTCGGCTGCGCTCATCGTGCCTCCGGAGACAGGAGGCCCTGCATGTTCACGAGGCCGCCGTCCGCCTGGGCGATGTTGTTGTGCACGATGCCGCGCTCGAAGTCCTCGACATCGACGACGTTCGCACCCGTCGAAAGTTCGTGCCGATAGACCATGGCGATTAGACTTCAGGCCCCTTCCTTCCCAAAGAGACCATGTCCAGACTCGCCGCACTCAAGAAGCAGATCGCCGCCCTCGAGGCTCAGGCCGAACGCATTGCGAAGGAAGAAATGTCCTCCGCGATCGCCAAGATCAAGGACATCATGGCCGAGTTCAACCTCACCATCGAGCACCTGACTCAGGCAGTCGGCGGCACGCGCCCGGCGAAGAAACCGAAGGCGAAGGCGTCATCGGTCGCCAAGTACGCCGATCCGAAGACTGGGAAGACCTGGTCCGGGTTCGGTCGCGCGCCGGGCTGGATTGCCGGCGCGAAGAATCGGGACGCCTTCCTTGTCGGCAAGAGTGCGGCGCGAGAGGCTGGTGCGAAGGTGCCCGCCGCCGCGAAGGACGCTTCGGCCAAGCCGGCAAAGGCAGTCAGGGTCGCCAAGAAGGCGGCGAAGCCGGCCAAGAAGAGGGCCGTGGCGCCTGCCAAGAAGGTGCCTGGGGCGAAGTCCGCATCCGTGCCTGTGAAGAAGAAGCCCGCAACCAAGAACGTTGCCGCGAAGAAGTCCGCGCCGAAGCAAGCTGCGGCGGCATCGGTTGACCCGACCGTCGCACCGGCTGCTTGACGACGGGCACTCGCCGGGCCTTCTCGCCCGGCCCTGCCGAAGGTGACGACGACGCATGTCGGCTCATGCGCTGCCCTCCAGCGTCGTCCACTTCACGGTAACTAGCCTGCACCATGCAACGCGAAGACATCCGCGCCGACGTGATAGAGACAGCCCTCAGGGCCGGGTTGCCGGCGAGGGCCGCATAGTCGCATTCGTCGCGTCGTATTGCTGCCGCGCACGGCGTGCGATGCCCGGCGCCTGCGACAACGGCAGCTTGGGCGGCCGCATGTCGGCGCCCGCGCGGACGAGGCGCGGGCGTATCTCCAGGCCGCAGCGCAGCAGTCGTCCCTGCTGATACTTCGCGAGCTGGCGCTGCGAGCAGGCCGCCACACCGGCCTCGTCATGATCGCAAGATCGGTCAGGTGAACCGCAATCTGGTGCAGGTTGCGGCCCGGGGCGACCGCCAGAATGGCTTCGCAGAAAACCACAACGGAGACAAGCAACGTCATCGCCGATCCCGTCGGGGGCGCCGCCACGCCGACGCAGGGCATCCGGGCTGACTTGCGCCTCGCACACCCTCGCCATGAAGACCATCGGACAGACCACGACCCTCTTCCTCGTCAATGCTTGCGCCCTCGTCGTCTCGGCGTGCAGCGGCATGCACACCAGCCCAGAGCCCGCGAGCGGTGCCGGTTCGGCCCAGGCCGGTCGCACGCTGGTCACGCCGCAGTTCGACGGCCGCACGGCCGAGGGGGGCTTCGTGGACGGCTTCCAGTTCGCGGAGAAACCCGGCGACGTCAGCCTCAACCCGGTGACGTTCGCCGCCGGTACCGCCCACGCGAGCGGCGTCATCGAGCCCCGGCGCGGCAGCACCTGGGGCGGCATCGCCCTGACGGCCTCCCTCGCGCGCGCCGGCCATGCGGTGGATGTCGCCTCGGCCGGCGCCATCGGGCTGTCGCTCGCCTCGCCGAACTCGGCCACCTTGCGCGTCCGGCTTGTCGGACGCGACACGGCCCTGCGCGACAACGGTTGCTATCCGGTAGCCCTGGTGCAGGTGACGCCCCAACTGAAGGAGTACACGCTGCCGATCGCCTCCTTCGTTTCGGAGTCCTACTGTGGCGCCGGCGCGCCGTCTGGAACAGCCACGGCCGCCGCGCTGACGGCTGTCGAAGTGGCCGATGCGACCGTGGTGGCGGGACGCAGGCGCGCGGTCGACTTCACCGTCGGCGTCATCCGCGCCCTGCCCTGAGGCCGGGCCCGGCATGGAAATGTCGCGGCATCGGATCCCGCCGCCCTGCGCCATCGCCTGTGCGCTCGCGCTGCTCGCCCTTCCCGCCCGGCCGCAGGCAAGCCGCGACAGCTGGGCGCGGCTCGACGCACCGGCTGCCTTGACGGCTGCCCGCGGGATCGCTGCGTCGGAAGCGCCGGGGGACGCGTTCGTCTCGCCTCTGTCGGTCGACGACGGCATGCTGAGCGTGCAGGGCACGTTCAGGCTGGACAAGGGCAGTCGCTGGTCCAGCCTGGGCGTGGAGATCGGCCCCACGGCGTCCGGCGCCACCGAGGACATGAGCGCGGCGAGCGTGCTGCGCATACGCCTGGCCGCCGCCGATGCTCGCCCGCTACGCGTGCGCATCAAGGGCGACGACCGCGACATCGCCGGCGCCGGCTGCTACCCGGTCGTCATGCAGATGGTCACGCCGGTGCCGACGGACTACGTCATCCCGCTGTCCGCATTTCGCCCGCCGGGCTGGTGCGGTTTCAAGGCGGCGACCATCGAGCAGACGTTGCATTCCGTGCAGCGCGTGGAAGTGACGGCGAACGATGGGCCGGCCGGGCCTGTCCGCTTCTCGGTGGGCCAGGTCGATTTCCTGGCCGACGACTGGAACGAGCCGGACGAGGCATGGCACTTGGCCTGGCAGGACGACTTCGACGGCGAGCGCGGCCGCGCCCCCGGCGCGGCCTGGCAATCGGACGGCGCTCCCGGCCATGGCCTGGCGTTGGACGGAGCCGGCCATCTTCGGCTGCGTGCCGGACGGGGCGCTGGGGCTGGCAGCGGAGACATCGCGATCCGCAGCGCGTCCGATCGACCGATCACGCAGGGCCGCGTCGAGGTGCGCCTGCGGGTTCCCGAGGCGATGGCGAGCGGTCGTCCCGCCCGCGTGCGGATCGCGCTCCATGCGCCTTCGGCCAGCGTCCCGGCGCTGGTCCTTCTCGAGGGCGACGCCGGTGCGAAGGGCTTGTCGGCCGGCCTCGACCTCGGCGGCCCGAATGACATCTCGTCCGACTTGCGCAGCCCCGTGATGAAGCCACTGGCGAATCATTTCGTAACCGTCACCTGCGATCGCGAACCTGGCCGCGTGCGCTGGCTCGTCGACGGCGCGATCGTCAAAGAGGCCGGGCGCGACGATTTCACGCCTGCCGCCTGGGCTGCGCTGGAAAGCACACCGCTCGGCCTGGACATCGCCGTCGAAGGCCCCGGTGAAAGCACCGAGGACGGGCGATCGGACCTGCTGGTCGACCGGGTGCGCTTCTGGCGGCGTCCGTCCGCGCGGGCACCGTCTGACCCTGCGGCGTCCCGCGCAATGCCGAAGGCCGGGTTGACGGCGTCGCCCGCAGCGACGGCCGCGATCCCGGCGCGTCGCAGGCCATCGGCCACGGCGCCCGCGGCGGCGCCGTCGGCCCCGGCGACATCCCACCGCGTCGTCTGCGAACACAGTACCCGCTACGAGCTGACGCTCTGCCATTGAGCCGCACAGCTTCGCAAGAGCGATCCGGTAACCGGCCGTGGCGCATCGGCTGGATGGCGTCGGGGCGGGCATCGTCGCCCGGACCGGAGCCATGGCCGTCACGACGGACGCAATCGAATGGCACTCATGCGACTTGTCGCGCCCCTCGTGCGTCGAATGCGCGAGCCGGCCGGATGGCGTGGTGGGTCTCTCGGGTCGCGTTCTTGCGCTCGGCCGGACCTACGCGCCGAAGGCGAAGGTCGGCGTCCCGTCGTCGTTCTTCGGACAGGATGCCGTCCTGTCCGGCCAAGCCGTCCCCGCTGTCGCCCCGAGGGCGGTGCAAGACCCGGGCCGCCGATTCGCGGGGCCCGGGACGCGGACTCAGTCGCTGACCTTGACCCAGTCGTAGTACGCCGGCCCGCCGCCGCCGTTGTAGCGGCCCACGAAGTTCTGCGCAGCCGCGGAGTTGTTGCCGACCCAGTGGTTGAGCATCAACTGCATCGGCGACGAGATGCTGGTGGTCACGCGGCGGAATTCCGTCTCCACGCCGCTGTCCGACACGCTGAACCAGCGCACGAAGGTCGGACGCCACTCGAAGCCGATTGTCCGCCAGCCGGTGGCCACGGCGAACTGCTGGAAGTTCTGGCGGTCGGCCGTCCACACGTTGGTGTGGAGCGTGCGTCCGCCGTTGATGAACTCGATGTCGATCTCGTTGTGGCTGGGCGTTCCGGCGGTACCGGTGTAGAGGAAGAACGAGCTGTCGCCGCCGGCGATCGTGCCCGGCTGCATGCGAACCACGAACTTGCCGTAGGTGAAGCTCTGCCAGGTGCGCACCTCGGCGCACTTGACGGCCGACGGCACGGAGCCGTTGACGTTGAGCACCAGATCGCTGCCGCCGTTCAGCCAGACCTCGCTGAACGCGAAGGTGCAGCCGAACGGCGAGCCGTTGGCCCAGTTCGATACCTGCCAGTTGGCGCCATTGGGGCCGCCGGTGCCGTCGAAGCCGTCGAAGAAGTTGGTGGCGTGCGCCGCGGGCGCGAGGAAGGTCGCCAGCATGAGGGCGGCGATGGATGGACGCATGATGTCTCCTGAATTGAGTTGGAAGGACGCGCCGCGTCCTCAGGGAACCAGCGAGACGCTGCCGACGACGACATCGTGCGCGCCCGCATTGAAGCCGCTGTTGATCACGTCGATCGCATAGAGGCCCGCCAGCACCTGTTGCAGCGTCGTCGTCGAGGACGTGCAGTAGCTGGGCACGGAGAACGAGGCGACGTTGAGGTCGATGACGAACTCCGCGAGCGACCCCGTCACGAGGGCCTGGGCGGTGGGCGTGCAGCCGTCCGGGGTGACCGGCGAAGGCTGCAGCTTGATCGTGAGCGTGCCGTCGGTGGTCGAGGCCAGGTGGATGCGAAGCGCCGAGAAGCCCGAGGCGTTCAAGGGCGCCGCCGTGCCGCCGGCCGTGTTCCCCGGTGCATACAGGCGCAGTGCGGCGCCGGCGAATCCCTGATCCGCCGACAGGCTTGCGCCGAAGCTGACCGAGCCTGCGGCGAAGGTGACGCTGCCGGCCGTCTGGTTGGCGCCGTTCGACGCGAAGGAGTACGAGACGATCGAAGCGCCCTCGGCCGTGTCGCTCGCGTCGGTCGGTGTGGCAAAGGCGGTGTCGGGAGCGGGGGCCGGCGTCGGCGCCGGCGTCGGCGCGGGCGTGGGTGCAGGGGTCGGCGCCGGGGTTGGTGCAGGAGTTGGCGCGGGGGTCGGTGCCGGCGTCGGCGCCGGGGTGGGCGCGGGAGTCGGCGCCGGGGTGGGCGCGGGGGTTGGCGCGGGAGTCGGCGCGGGGGTGGGCGCGGGGGTTGGCGCAGGAGTCGGTGCCGGGGTGGGCGCGGGGGTTGGCGCAGGAGTCGGTGCCGGGGTCGGCGCGGGGGTCGGTGCCGGCGTCGGTGCCGGGGTGGGCGCGGGGGTTGGCGCGGGCGTCGGTGCCGGGGTCGGCGCGGGCGTGGGTGCAGGACTCGGCGCGCTGTCCTCGCCGCCGCAGCCGGCCAGGCCCAGCGAGGCGACGAGCCCCATGAGCATACCCAGTCGCGCGAGCGGGTTCGTGGTATCCATCGAAAAGTCTCCAGTGTGGTTGGCTAGCGTCGTGATCGTGCCGACGCTTGCGCTCGCGCACCGGTGTGCGCTTGCGGAGGACTTGACGGATCTTGCGAACTTGCCCAAGGGCGCTCAGGCGATGCGCGGCTCGACCGGCATGCCCAGCTCGCAGCGCACGTGGCGGCTGCCCGGTACGCCCAGCGCGGGGTCGTAGCGCTCGAGGAATGGCCCGATCGCCAACTGGTACGAGGTCTGCGGCAGCCACTGGTGCAGCAGCACTTGCCAGCCTTCGCCGATATGCGCCGCCGGGCCGTCGTAGTGCAGCGTGGCGACCGAGCGCGCCGGGATGCGCTTGTACAGCAACGGCTGCGGCCACGCCCGCACGAGGCCGAACCCGGCGGGCAGCTGGACACAGGCGTCCATGCGGCACCGCCCGGGGCCGACGATCGCGGGATCGTCGAGGCCCATGAAAAGCAGCGGCTGTCCGACGAGTCCCAACGCGCGTTGCGCGCTCATGAAGCGATCCCACAGCATCGGCGCCACCGTGGCGAAGTCGCCGCGACCGCGCATGAACAGGACGTCCAATTCCGGCTCGCGGCTGACGGTCACGGGCGGCATTCCGGCCAGGCCCGGTCCGGCCTCGCGGTCGCGGTCGCGCCAGGTCGAGGGAGTCGCGCCGAAGCGTTCGCGGAACGCGCGCGCGAAGCCCTCCGGGGACGCGAAGCCGCAGTTCAGCGAGATCGCCGTGATCTTCTCGCCCGGGCAATGGCGAAGACGACCGGCCGCGACATCCAGCCGCCGCCGACGCACGAACTCGTTGAGCGTCACGCCGCTCCACAGGTGGAACAGGCGATGGAAATGGAACGGCGAGATCGCCGCGACGCTGGCCAGGCGCTCCAGCGAGAGTTCGCCATCGAGGTGGGCATCGACGAAATCGACCACGGCCTCGAGCCGCCGTACGTGATGGCCGTGCAATGCCAGCGCAGGGCGCACGGCGGCAGCGACTGCGCTTGCTGACGCGGCGGCCGTCATGGCCTCAGACGGCGCAGGTGGTGCCGCGCACCACGAGCCGCAGTTCGGGCACCGACTCGCTGCGCGGGACCGTCGCCCCCAGCACCGCGAGCAGCTTGTGCGCCGCGGCCCGTCCCATTTCGTAGATCGGTTGGTGAACCGTCGTCAACGGCGGCGTCATGAAGGCCGACTGCGGCAGGTCGTCGAATCCCACCAGGGAGATGTCCTCCGGCACGCGGATCCCGCGCTGGTACAGCACCTGGCGCGCGCCCCACAAGGTCTGGTCGTTGGCGCAGAACACGGCGGTGAACTCGTGGCCGGCGTCCAGCAGCTGCGTCATCGCCTCGGCACCGCCGGTCTCCATGTAGGTGCCGATGCGCAGCAGCCGCGGGTCGACAGGCAGGCCCGCCTCGCTGTGCGCGCGCATGTAGCCTTCGCGCCGATCGACCGCGTCGGGATAGGACACCGGGCCGCTGATGTGGGCGATCCGCGTGTGCCCCAATTCGATCAGGTGGCGTACCGCGCCGCAGGCGCCTTCGGTCTGGTCGCAGTGCAGCGAGAACACGTTCGGCGCGCGCAGGTCGCGCCCGGTGATCGCGATCGGCAGCGTACGCGCCATGTCGCTCACCTGCTTGTCCTGGAGGTTGCCGCCCAGGATCACCATCGCATCGACCCGGCGTGCAATCAGCAGGCTCGCGCGATCGAGTTCCTCGACGGAGTTCCAGTGGCCCGGGACGACGATGGGCGCGTATTCGCTGCCCTGCAGGCCATCCTCGATGCCGCGTGCCCCGCGGGTGAAGTACGGCGACTCCAGTTCCTGCGTCAGCACGCCGATCGTGCGGGTGTGCCCGCTGCGCAGGCTCTGCGCAGCGAAATTGGGCCTGAACTGAAGACGCTCGATGGCGTCCTCGACCGCCGACCGCTTGTCCTCGGTGACGCGCGCGGTGCCATTGAGGATGCGCGACACCGTGGATGCGGAAACGCCGGCCAGCCGGGCGACATCGCGCAGCGTGGCCGGTTCGGTGAGGGACTTGTCCTTTGTAGGCATGGCGGATTCGACGAGTGGAAGCGCCGCAGGAGGCGCGGCGCTCGCATCTTAACGAGGCCAAGGCGCGCCCGCGGCGCACTTCCCAGCGACCGCAATAGTTTCAGTGTGAAAACGATTTCTAGCAATACAGGAAAACATGGATCAACATGGCAAATCTCCAGTCTCGTGGCAATCGTCACCGATATCTCATTGGAGGCTCAGGGTATTCACCAGCTCGACCGTGAACCCCATTGACTGACTTGACAACGTTGTCTAACACTTGCATCTGAAAACGATATCAAACAATCGCCGGAGACATCGAACCTCATGCGCCGACGCGCCCTGCTTCCCCTGCCGCTCGCCTGCCTGGCGAGCCGTTCCGCGCCTGCCGCGACGGCCCGGTCCGCGCTGACGGTGGCTGCGTTCCCCGACCTGGATCGCGCGGTGAAGATCGCCATCGAGTCGTGGGCCCGGTCGCATCCGCAAGTCGAGGTCCGCCTGACCACGCGCGCCTTCGACGACCATCACACCGCCATGACCACGGCCATCGCGACCGGCGCGAACCTGCCCGACGTGATGGCCGTGGACATGGACTACCTCGGCAAGTTCACGCAAGCCGGCGGCCTGGAGGATCTCGACGCCGCGCCGTTCGACGCCCGCGCCGTCGCGCCCAGGCTCGCGCACTTCGCGCTGGGCCCCGCCACCGGCCTGGGCGGCCGGCTGCGCGCGCTCCCGGCGGACATCGGCCCGGGGGCACTTTTCTGGCGCCAGGACCTGCTCGCGCGCGTCGGACTCGGCGAAGACGACCTGACCCGCAGTTGGGACTCGTACATCGCCGCGGGCGTCCGGCTCAAGCAGTCCACCGGCATCTATCTGCTCGCCAGCGCGATCGACCTGAAGGACATCGTGATCCGCGCCGGGCTCGCGGACGGACAGGGCGTCTACTTCGACGACGCCGCCCGGCCGCAGGTGACGTCGCAACGCTTCGTGCAGGCCTTCACGCTCGCGCGAGCCGCGCGCCGCGCGGGCATCGACGCCCGCATCGTTTCGTGGAGCAGCGAGTGGAGCGAGGGCTTCCGGCGTGACCGGGTGGCCACGCAGATGATGGGCTCGTGGCTCGCCGGCCACCTGAAGAACTGGATCGCACCGACGCAATCGGGCCTCTGGCGCTCGGCGCCGTTGCCCGGCGGCGCGTTCGCGTCGTGGGGCGGCTCTTTCTGGGCGATCCCGGTGCGCGCCCAACACAAGCCGCCGGCCTGGGACTTCATCCGCACGCTGTGCCTGGATCGCACGCAGCAGCTCGAGGCCTTCCGCCGGCTCGACGCCTTCCCCGCGCTGCGGGCCGCGCAGCAGGACGACTACATCGCCCAGCCCATACCCTACCTCGGCGGCCAGGCCGCGCGCCTGCAGTGGCGCGCGGCGAGCGAGCGGGTGCCGGCTTTGCACGTCGACCGCTACGACCAGGTCGCCAAGGCCATCGTCGAGGCCGAACTCGACCAGGTGCTCGAGCACGACAAGCCGATCCCCCACGCATTGGCCGACGCGAGCGCCGCCATCGAGCGACGCGTGCGCCGCTATTGAGAAACACGAGACATGCACGCCGCCGCCAAGCCCCCGCACCGCCGCCGCCCCCTGATCCCGGCGCGCTGGGCGCCCTACGTCTTCATCAGCCCGTTCTTTCTGCTGTTCGCGGCCTTCGGGCTGTTCCCGCTGCTGTTCTCGGTGGCACTCTCGTTCCACCAATGGGACCCGGTGGGCGGCGTCTGGAACATGCGCTGGGTGGGCCTGGACAACTTCGCCTACGCCATCGCGCGCGACGACTGGCTGCGCAAGGCGATGTTCAACACCGTGTGGATTGCGCTGGTGTCGGGCTTGCCGCAGCACCTCGTGGCGCTCCCGCTCGCATGGTTCCTGCACCGCGCGTTCGGCCGCTGGCGCAACGCCGTCGTCGGCGCGTACTTCCTGCCGTTCATCACGTCGACGGTGGCGATCTCGCTGGTGTTCTCGTCCCTGTTCTCGAAGGACTTCGGCCTCGTCAACGCAGCCTTCGCCACGCTGCGCCAGGTGCCGGTGCTGGGCTGGCTGATGCCCGGCCAGGCGATCGACTGGGGGCAGCCCGGCTACACCAAGTGGATGATCTCGGCGGTCGTGTTCTGGCGCTATGTCGGCTGGAACACGGTGCTGTACCTGTCGGCGATCCAGACCATCCCGCCCGAACTGCTGGAAGCCGCGCAGATCGATGGCGCAAGCGCGCGCCAGCGCTTCCTGCACATCGTGCTGCCGCTGCTCCGGCCCATGGTCTTCGTGGCGGTGACGCTGTCGCTGATCGGCAACCTGCAGCTGTTCGAAGAGCCCTTCATCCTCACCGGCGGCACCGGCGGCATCGACCAGGCCGGAAAGACCGCGGCGATGCACATGTACGCGGTGGCCTTCATGGACGGCGATTTCGGCACCGCCTCGGCCATCGCCTGGCTGCTGTTCCTGCTCATCGCGGGCACCACCGCGATCAACAAGCGCCTGCTGGGAGCACGCGCATGAACCCGAGTTCCGCCATGCCCGTCGCCCCGATGCCCGGCACCGCCTCGCGCGGCGCCGCCCCCGCGCGCCCGCGCATGCGCAGCCGCGAGGGCCGCGGCGCGCTGATTGCTTGCCGCGCCGTCGTCCTGGCCGGCGCCGCGGTGATGCTGCTGCCGTTCTGGTTCATGTTCGTGTTCGCGACGCACAGCAACAGCGAGATCCTGTCGATGCCGCCGCCGATGTGGTTCGGCCACTCGCTCGGCGACAACCTGCGCGAACTGCTCGAGCGCCTGCCCACGTTCTGGCAGAACCTGGGCTGGAGCTTCTACGTCGCCCTCGCCACCACCGCGCTGAACCTCGTGTTCTGCAGCCTCGCGGGCCACGCGTTCGCGCTGCTGGAATTCGCCGGCAAGGAGCGCCTGTACGCCGCAGTGATGTTCACGATGCTGCTGCCCGCCTTCCTGTTCATGGTGCCTACGGCACTCACCATGAGCTGGCTGGGCTGGACGAACGAGGAGCGCGCGCTGATCGTTCCCGGCGCGTGCAGCGCGCTCGGGATCTTCCTGATGCGGCAGTACATCGAGGCCGCGATTCCGCGCGATCTCGTGGAGGCCGCCCGCCTGGACGGCTGCAGCGAGTTCGCGATCTGGTGGCGCGTGGTGCTGCCGTTGCTGGGCCCGGCGCTCGGCACGCTTGCTCTCATCACGTTCATCGGCTCGTGGAACAACTTCGTCGGCCCGCTGGTGGTGATGCGCGAGATGGATCGCTACACCTTGCCGCTGGCGCTGCGCTCGCTTCAAGGTTCCGGCCAGACGCCGTGGGGCGCGATGTGCGCCGGCGCGGCGATCGCCGTGTTGCCGCTGCTGGCGATGTTCGCTCTCGCGTCGCGCCGGCTGATCGACGGTCTCACCGCGGGGGCCGTCAAGCACTGAGATCCGCAAGCTCCATCACCGAGCCGCACTGTTCGCGGCTTTCTCAAACCCCACTCTGACAACGATTTCAAACACGGAAAACGCCCACCGATGTCCGACCTGCACCAACCCTTCTCCCTCACGCCCGAAACGCGCGCGTCGCTGGCGAACGACTTCATCTGGGGCGTGGCCACCAGTGCCTACCAGATCGAGGGCGGCGCGGCCGAAGGCGGCCGCGGCCCGTCGATCTGGGACACGTTCTCGCACACGCCCGGCAAGACCGCGCGCGGCGACACGGGCGACGTCGCCTGCGATCACTACCACCGCTGGCCCGACGACGTGGCCCTGATGGCCGGGCTCGGCGTCGATGCCTACCGCTTCTCGATCTCGTGGTCGCGCGTGCAACCCCTGGGCCACGGCGATTGGAACGAGGAAGGCCTGGGCTTCTACGATCGCCTGGTCGACGCGCTGCTCGCCAGGGGCATCCGTCCGCACGCGACGCTCTACCACTGGGATCTGCCGCAAGGCCTGCAGGATCACGGCGGCTGGGCGGTGCGCGAGACCGCGCTTCGCTTCGCCGACTATGCCGAGCGGATCGCGCTGCGCCTCGGTGACCGGCTCGCCGGCATCGCCACGCACAACGAGCCGTGGTGCACCGCGACGCTGGGCAACGAGCGAGGGCAGTTCGCGCCAGGCTTCAAGGACGCCGCGCTCGCCGCGGACGTGTCGCACCACCTTCTCGTCTCGCACGGCCTCGCGCTGCAGGCGATGCGCGCAACCGGAACGCGCACCCCTCTGGGCATCGTGCTCAACCAGTCCTCCACCACCGCGGCCGACGACAGCACCGCTGACCGCGCGCTCGCGGCCACCGAGTACGCGAAGTTCGTGCGCTGGTACATGGATCCGATCTTCGATGGCCGCTACCCCCTCGACCCGGGGATCGCCCATTACCCGCGCAACGTCCAGGCCGAGGACTTCGCGATCATCGGCCAGCCGCTGGATTTCCTCGGCATCAACTACTACACGCGCATCTGGGCCAGCGCGGCGACGCCGCCGCTGCACGCCCCGCGCGCGCTCGGCGTCACCGACATGGGCTGGGAGATCTACCCGGAAGGCCTGACGGAACTGCTTGTCGGCCTGCACGAGCGCTACCCTGGCCTGCCGCCGATCTACCTGATGGAGAACGGCATGGCCAACGCGGACGAGGTCGTCGACGGCCGCGTCGCGGACTTCGCGCGCATCGACTACATGCGTCGCCACCTCGAGGCCCTGGCCCGCGCGCGCGAGGCGGGCGTCGACATCCGCGGCTTCTTCTACTGGAGCCTGCTGGACAACTACGAATGGGATTCGGGCTACGGCAAGCGCTTCGGCCTCGTGCACGTCGACTACGACACGCAGAGGCGCACGCTCAAGGACAGCGCGCTGTGGTACCGCGAGACGATGGCGGCCCTGCGGCGCCGGGAGACGGCGCATGGCTGATCTGCAGTTGCGCGGCGTTCGCAAGACCTTTGGCGGCACGACGGAGGTCCTGCGCGGCATCGACCTCGACATCGCCGACGGCGAGTTCATGGTGTTCGTCGGGCCCTCGGGTTGCGGCAAGTCGACGCTGCTGCGCCTGATCGCCGGACTGGAGGACGCCTCCGAGGGCGAGATCCGCATCGGCGGCGCGCGCATGGGCGCGGTGCCTCCTGCCGAACGCGGCGTGGCGATGGTGTTCCAGAGCTACGCGCTGTACCCGCACATGACGGTGGCCCAGAACCTGGGCTTCGCGCTGAAGATGGCCGGCCGGCCCAAGGCCGAGGTCGCCGCCGCGGTCGGTCGCGCCGCGGAAATCCTGCAGATCGTGCCGCTGCTCGATCGCAAGCCGAAGGCACTCTCGGGCGGCCAGCGGCAGCGCGTCGCCATCGGCCGCGCCATCGTGCGCGAGCCTCGCGTGTTCCTGTTCGACGAGCCGTTGTCCAACCTCGACGCCGCACTGCGCGTGCAGATGCGCCTCGAACTCGCACGCCTGCACCGCGAGCTGGGCACCACCATGGTGTATGTCACGCATGACCAGGTCGAGGCGATGACACTCGGCGACCGCATTGCCCTGTTCAACGGCGGACGCATCGAGCAGGTCGGGCCGCCGCTGGAACTGTACGAGCGCCCGAGCTCGCGCTTCGTCGCCGGCTTCCTGGGCCAGCCGCGCATGAACTTCGTGCCCGCCGACCAGCTCGACGCGGCCGGCCGCACGCTGTTCACCGGCCGCGCCAGGCCGCTGCCCGCGGGATGGATGCTGGGCGTCCGTCCCGACCACCTGCGGCTGCACGCCGAAGGCCAGGGCCTGGCCGGCTACGTGGAGCGGCTGGAGCATGTCGGCGACGCCGTCCTTGCCTGGATCAGGCCCGCGACCGAATCCGCCACGCTGGCGGTGCGCATGGCGCCCGGGGATGCCTTGCCCGAGCGCAACGCATGTGTCAGCCTGCGCCCGCTCGCCGGCCATGTGCATGCCTTCGATGCGGCCGGGCTCGCCCGGCCGCTGCCCGCCGCCGCGCCCCCCTCGATGGAGGCCGCCGCGACACCCTTGCCCTGATCACGCGACAAGGCACGAGGAGTCGGCGGGCTCGTGCCGCGATACCTGTCCGGGACGCACCTCCTGCGCCATCCGGAAATGACAACAGACCGCCCACCGCATCCACTTTGGTGAGGAGACCATGAGGAAGAACTTGCACACGATCCTGGCCCTGGCGCTATGCAGCCAGTGGCCCCAGCTCGCGGCGGCGCAGTCCGCCGCGAGCGCTCCCGAGAAGGCCGCCTCGGCCGCGCCCGGCAAGGCCGAGTCGCCCGCTGTCGACAAGGTGATCGTCACCGCGAACCGCCGCATCGAGACGCTGCAGGACGTCTCGGGCGTCGTGCAGACGATCGACGGCGACCAACTGCGCAAGGACGGCATCACCGAGATCCGCCAGCTGCAGACCGAGATCCCGGGGATGAACATCGCCAACCAGGAAGGCAACATCGAGATCTACATCCGCGGCGTGGGCTCGTCCAACAACACCGAGCTGGGCGACCCGGGCGCGGCGCCGCACATCAACGGCATCTACATCCCGCGTCCGCGCGGCCTGGGCACGATGTTCTACGACCTCGAACGCGTCGAAGTGAACAAGGGCCCGCAAGGCACGCTGTACGGCCGCAACGCGATGGCCGGCACGCTCAACATCATCACGGCCAAGCCGAAGCTGGACCACTTCGGCGGCTACATGCAGTGGGAGGGCGGCGACCGCAGCAGCGGCGCCGAGGCGGCTGTGAACGTGCCGATGTCGCCGACCTTCGCGCTGCGCGCGGCCGGCTTCATGACGGACAAGACGTCCGGCTTCCACAATGCGTCGCCCGACCCGGCGTCGCACGCGCTCATGCCCGCGGGCGAGGAGCACAACCAGGGCGCGCGCCTGTCGGCGTTGCTGGTACCCAGCGACCGCCTGCAGGTCTCGATGATGGCCGACTACGGCCACGAGGGCGGCACCGGCTACCCCGGCGCCAACATCTACACCGCGGTCAAGGCCACCGGCCTGCGCGCCGAGCAGCTGCCGCTGCGCGACGTCGTCTACCACGGGGCGCAGGGCACGATGCACAACGACCTGTCGGGCGTGCAGGGAAAGGCCTCCTATGACTTCGACAGCTTCGGCGCCGAACTCTCGCTGAGCCAGCGCAAGGTCGACTTCTACCAGCGCAACGCGCAATCCGAAGGCATCGCCTGGCCGGGCCGCGACTATTCCGGCATGCAGTGGGACAACTTCTCGACGCAGTACTGGCAGACCAAGTCCGACAGCAAGGTCGGCGAGCTGCGCCTGTATTCGCAAGATGGCGCGAAGCCGCTGCAGTGGAACGTGGGCGCGTTCGCGTTCAACGAGGACCAGAAGGTCGGCTACCTGTCGCTGTCGGACGGCGGCTACTGCTGCTTCTCCGGCACCGAGTTCACGATGCCCAAGGTGATCGGCAAGTCGGCCGCGCTCTACGGCGACGGCACGCTGTCGGTGACCGACCACCTGCGCGTGATCGGCGGCCTGCGCGAGACCGAGGAGGCCAAGTCGCGCTACGGCATCGGCGGCAACATCGCGCTGACGCTGGGCGCCGAGAACCTCAGCGACCCGCTCCATCCGAACCGCTTCGCCTGCTGCATCTCCACGCGGATCGGCACCGATGGCTTCCAGCCCAACCTGCTGGCCCGTCCGAACTTCGACATGAGCAAGGTCCAGACGCCGCAGCAGATGGCCCAGTTCCTGATGCAGACGACCATGACCCCCGGCGCACGCGACACGATCAACTCGCAGCTCGCGCCGATCGCCGACGGCACGAATCCGCTGGGCGCCTGCGACGCGCGCAGCGACATCTCCAACGGCCTGACTTGCCCGTCCAGCGGGGCGTTCAGCTTTGCCAACCTCAAGGTGCCCGACCAGCAGGTCGGCAGCAGCAAGGCCCACTACACCGACTGGCGCGTGGGCAACGAGTACGACCTGAGCAAGGACGACATGGTGTACTGGAAGTTGTCCACCGGCCACAAGGCCGGCGGCTTCAACGACAGCTTCAACGGTTCGACGGTGCCCGAGACCTTCCGCCCCGAGGAACTGCGCGTGCTGGAAGTGGGCTCGCGCAACGCCTTCGACCTCGGGGGCCGGCGCGCGGTGTTCAACCTGTCGGGCTTCTACTACGACTACAAGGATCAGGTGTTCCAGGACCTGACCTGCATCTCGGTCAACAACTCCGTCAATCCGCCCACCTGCAGCGGCTACTCGCTGGTCAACCGCAACATCGGCAAGTCGCACCTGGCGGGCCTGGAGGCCGAGGGCCGCTTCGGGCTGCCGATGGGCTTCAAGCTCGACCTGAACGGCGCGCTGCTGCATACCCGCATCGACCGCGGCGTGGTCGCGGACGTGCGCGCGATCGACTACAGCAAGGGCGGCAAGAGCCCGCTGATCGACCTCACCGGCAACGAGTTGCCGCTGGCTTCCAGGGTCAACCTGTCGGCCCGGCTGCAGCAGGCGTTCGGCCTGTTCGGCGGCAGGGCCGACTGGCAGGCGCTGCTGAACTGGCGTTCGTCCTATTACCTGACGCAATTCAACGAGAAGATCGTCATCGACAACGACGGCAAGGCCCAGACGGCCCTGCAGGCCGGCTTCCCGGATCGCCAGATCGGCTTCCTCACACTGAACCTCGGTGCCGGCTACAACTTCCCGGGCGGCCTGCGCCTGGAAGCCTACGTCAACAACGCCACCGACAAGCAGGCGTCGCAGAAGGCGCTGGTCGGCGCCTCGCTCGACATCCGCTTCCTGAACGACGCCCGCTCCTACGGCGCGCGGGCACGCATGGACTTCTGAGCCCGCACCGGCATCGCACACGCCTGCGATGATTCCGTGCCCGCGGCCGTCGGCGCCCGACGCCGCGGGCATGTTTTCTTTCGAAGAGGACTCCAAGATGACCAAGCGCCCGCTCGCGTCGACTCTCGCCACCATCGCGCTGGGCCTGCTGGCCGCTTGCGCCCAACCCGCCACCCCGCATGATGCGGCACTCGCGGCGCCGCCCATCGACCCACTCGCGGACTACCCCCCCTTGCCGGCCGCACCGCTGCCCGGCGCCTCGCCCGCCGCGCGCCGCTACGCCGCCAGCCTGGGCCGCGGGGTCAACTTCGGCAACATGCTCGACGCCCCCACCGAGGGCGCGTGGAGCCTGCGCGTGGACGAACGCTTCATCGCCATGGTCGGCCCCGGCGACGGCGGCCACGTCGCCAGCGTGCGGCTGCCGGTGCGCTGGAGCAACCACGCGGACCTCGATGCCCAGGCCCTTATCGACCCGGCCTTCCTGGCGCGCGTCGACGACGTCGTCCAGCGCCTGCTCGCGCGCGGCGTGCCCGTGGTCGTCGACATGCACCACTACCGCCAGCTCGACGGCGACCCGCTCGACCCCGGCGAGCGCGCCGTGCCCGACGCGGTCGTCGAACAGCGATTCCTGGCGATGTGGCGACAGATCGCGGAGCACTTCAGGCACGCGCCGCCGGCGCTCGCGTTCGAGCTGTACAACGAACCGCACGGCAAGCTTGCGCCGCGCTGGAACGACCTGATGTCGCGCGCGCTGCGCCTCGTGCGGCGCAGCAACCCCGAGCGCATCGTGATCGTCGGCCCGACGCAGTGGAACTCCGCGCGCGGCCTGGTCGACTTTGTCATGCCGCCGGACGCCAACCTCGTGCTGACCGTCCACCACTACGATCCCTACCGCTTCACGCACCAGGGCGCGCCGTGGGTCACGCCGCCGATGCCGACGGGGATCGGCTGCTGTTCCGCGCAACAACTGGAGGACATCCGCGGCCCGCTCGACACCGCGCAACGCTGGGGCCAACGCAACGGCTACCCCGTGTGGGTCGGCGAGTTCGGTGCCTACGAGGCCGTCGCGCAGGCCGACCGCGTCCGCTACACGCGCACGATGCGTGACGAGACGGAGCGTCGCGGCATGACATGGGCCTATTGGGAACTCGCCGGCGGCTTCGGATTCATCGATCCCGCCACGGCACGCGCACGCCCCAACGGGATCGAGGACGCACTGTTCGGTCCGTGACGTTTCGGGGCGGGTTTGCCCGCGGCGCGCGGCGTGGAGATGGAGCGGAATCGGGCGTCGACCGGTGCGCCCCGAATGCACAGCCAAGGCGGGGCCTGGCCCTACGGGTTGCGAGCCGCTTCGCAGCGTAAGCTGCTACCGGCCTGCGCCAGTCACGAACGTCGGGTTTCGGGCAGCCCGGTCGGCTCCTTGGATGACGGCTCTGGGTCGCCAGCGTCACGATCGGACTCGCTGGCGTAGCACCTCGAGAGTGCCGGCGTGGTTCAGTGGAGAGCTGCCGATGCGATCGATCCAACGAAGTGCCTGAAGGCGAAGACAGATACCGGCCAGGAGACGGATGCACATGACCGCTAGTGGGTGCTGTTAGATTCGCAGACTGTGCACTTTGCGCAGGGAACTCCGGATGTTTACCTTTGGTCGGGAGCACGAACTGAGATGCGCTCTGGCGTACGTGCGCAAGCCGGAGCAGGCGGCATTGGTGTCTGCGGTGGTCAACGCCATTCATGACCTGATCGACGGCACGGCAACGCATGAGCCGGTGCAAGATGCGATCGCCAACGCTTTTGTGTCAGGCGGCTCTGGCGTCTGGGAAATGGCTGGCTCTTGGCTAAGAAAGGTCGCCGGCCACTACCCTGAGTTGAGTGGCATTTGGACGACGCTCGCGCAGCACGAGTCGGCGAATGTCCGCTTTCGAGCCGCCTGCTTCCTGAACGAGATGCCGGCAAGGGAATTCGCAGAGCTGTCGCTGGGCGACGACAAGAGCAAGAAAGTTGCGACGATGGCCAGGTCGCGGATTCAAGAAGTTGCGCAGCGTGCAGCGAACTGACGCGTCATCTGCGCATTCCTGGAACGAGTGCACCGCCGTTGCACAGATCGCGAGTCGGCCAGCCGCTGCCGCTCGTGCGTGCCAGCTATCCGGCAAGCTAACTTTGCGCGCGTCGCCTGTTCGAAATCTCCCAAGTTAGAAATCCCACGACGACGATGTTGATCGCGATCACAACACCGCTGGCGGCTGTGGGCCGATAGACAAGGTGGCGCAGTTCAAAGGGGAGATACAGAGCCCCAGACAATGCTCCCAGCCATTTTCCCCAGGCACGGTCTCTCCAGAGCCCGTATGCTTCGAGGAAGCGCACCATCGCATACCCGGCCACTGCAAGAAGCAGCGACCGAAGGTTGGCAGCGCCCAGCATGTCGACGGTCCGAAGGACTATCGCCGGATAGTGGGATCCAGGATCCAGGCCAACGTGACCTATCAATGACGCCGCAATACGGTGCAGGTCGCGATGCAGCAAGCTGACGAAACCGAGGCCGGCGGCGAGGGCGACGATGCCCTTGAACGCCTCGAATGCAGCAATGGAGCGAAGCGCTCGCCGCGTTGCGACGGCTTGCGTCATGGGCATGTTGACTCGCTGGTCTGCTGCAGTAGCCGTATTCTGCGCGCGAGGAGAGGTTCGCCCCGGGGTGGCGGAAGCGAACGATCTTGCCGACGGGAAAGTGGCGGCATCGGAGCCACCGGCGCGGTGCTGAGCCAACCAGCTCAACGCGCGCCAGGCCCTGCGCCGCCCGACCCGCCTGCCCACTCCACGCGGTTTCCGACAGTATCGAATCAGGTGGTGGCCGGCTGGTTGCCGGGAATCTCGATGGACGGGGTCTGCTGTCGACGGCATCCAGCGACGAGGTTCGCCTCGTTCGCGTCAGTGCCCGTGCGACCAACAGCCATATCAGCGCCCAAACCGTGCCTACCCAGCAGGTCGCGCGCTTCGCGTCGTCGGTACGCTCACTGATCAGACGGAGCATCGCCAAGCCGGACGCGCACAATTGCAGCTCTATCGTGCCGATGCCACCACTCGAGCCAGGCTTTCGGCCCTGGGCGACGCCAGCCACCACCTGCGCACGCCGTTGAATGCTGTGCTCGGCTTTGCACGACTGTTGCGGCAAGACCTCGGCACCTCCGAGCTTGAGCGCGAGCGCTAGTGCTTGGACGGGGTCGAACGAGGTGGCTGGCAATTGCAGGAGCAGATCGAACGCCTGCTCCAAGTCTGGGAGCGCAAAGGCTGACGCGAGTCGAAGGGTCAGGGAGAAATCGGAGCAGTCCTTGTCCGCCCAAGACGACAAGGCAACTGAAGATTCGAAGGAATGTCCCATGAGTGTCGAATCGAATCGCATACCGCTTCCTGAGGTGCGGGACCTGATCCACATCGGGAGTCCGCTGCCATTCAAGGTGCTCGACAAGATGGAGCGTCTGCTCCTGAACGAGGGTCAGGTCATCCAGGACGAGGGGCAGTTCGAGGCCCTGACGGAACGCGGCGCCTGGGCAGAGCGTGCGCTCGTGGAGGCTCAGCGCAAGGCGCGGGCCGCGGCGGCCTCACCGCCAGTCGTGGTCAAGCTGTCGCTCTTCGATCGCTGGGAGCGCCTCCTCTGGCAGTTCGACAAGCTCGCACGAGGCCTGGCTCGACGCGAATTGCCTGGCACCTCCTTGGAAACCTTTCAGGAAACGTTGCGGGCACTTCTCGATCGGGACGCGGACATCGCGCTGTTCCTCTGCACCCGCCAGGAAGACCATCGGTTCGCCCTGTATCCGCTCCGGCATGCGCTCCACTGCGCGGCCGTGGCCATGCTGACGGCGCAGCAGCTCGGATGGACGCAGACGCGTGTGCGCTCGCTAGGATGCGCAGCGCTGGCCATGAACCTGAGCATTCTTGATTTGCAGGCAACCATGGCGGAACAAGGCGACCCTCCGACCAAGAAGCAGTTGGAGCAGATTCGAGCTCATCCTGTCGTAACGGTCTCGTTGCTGCGGGATCTGGCGTTCACCGATGAGGCCGCGCTGGCGATCATCGCCGACCACCATGAGCACGAGGGCGGAGGCGGCTATCCCAGCGGCAAGATCGATGTCACCGAAGACGCGCGCATGCTGCGGGCCATCGACATCTACATGGCCAAGATCAGCCCGCGCGCCAAGCGCCAAGGCATCCTGCCTCACGACGCCGTGCGACAACTCTTCCAGCAGAGTCCTCGCGACCCGCTGTCAATGGCAGTCATCAAGACGCTGGGAGCCCACCCACCCGGAAGCATCGTCGCGCTGCATTCGGGCGAAGTTGCAGTCGTCATTCGCAGACCCGCCGCGGGCCCTCACCCGTTGGTCGCAACGTTGAGTGACCGGCATGGACGTCCATCAGGAGAGACCCATCGCCGAAACTCCGCGGAGGCAGGATTCGGAATCGCTTCTGCGCTGCCCGCATCCAAGGAATTCGCGCGCGTGACACCCGAACGGGTCTACGGCCTCGTGGACGAGTGACGCATCGTTGTCGTCCACCGTCGCGCCTGCTGGCGCCGCCGAAATCCTTCGCGACGGTCCGAATCAGCGCAGGCTTCTCGTCGCGTCGACACAAAGAAATTGTTGCGTCGGGCTCAGCCTGTGTCAGACGATACGGCCGTCGCCAGTTTGCTGGCCGTAGCGCACGCTCAGTGCACGAAGGCGCACGGCAGTCCGCAACGGGTCGATGGCGTTCCGATCGCCATGGCCGCTATCCGGGCACACGGCCAGGAGCTGCCCTAAGCGACAGGCGGCCTTCAGGCTGGGCCGAGACGCCCACCCGAGTCAGGCGGCCCGGCATCAAGCGCGATTCGGAGCCCTTTCCACGTCTTGCAGGAAGCGCTCCACAGCTTCGTTGAACGCGCCGGCGCACTCGTCGTGCAACGTGTGGCCGCCCGGCAGTGTCAGCCGTCGTGTCGCTGGATTCCATGCAAGCATCTGGTCTACATCCTCGACGCGGGTCGCCCAGGACCGCTCTCCGTGGATGATCATCACCGGGCAGCGCAGCGCTAGCCAGTCGTCGCGCCAGTCACCCACCAGGGCCGACTCGGAACGCGCGATCCAGGCGGGGTCAAAGCGCAGCCCCCAGCCGTCGTCGAACTCGTGAAGGCTGTCCAGGAAGTGACGATCGCGATCGAGACCCGCGCTCGCCAGCACGCCCAGCACTGCGTCCGCACTGTCGAGCCGCGACGGCCAGGCGAGTCCGAGCGGTTTGCTGCCGTCAAAGCGATACGACATGTCCTCGACCACCACGCTCGCTATGCGACTCGGGTTCCGGGCCGCGAACTGGACGGCGCTGGCACCCCCCATCGAGTGACCGAGCACGTGCACCGGAGCGTCGGGGCAGAGCTGGTCGAGTAGCGCGCTGATGTCCGCAAGGTAAGCACCGCGACTGCAATCAAGCGGATGGTCGCTCCAGCCGTGCCCGCGCTGATCGAGCGCCACGACGCGCCAGCGATCCCGCAAGGCATGCGCAAGCGGCGCGAAGTTGCGCGCACAGCCGAAATGTCCGTGCAGGCACAGCAGCACAGGTCTGGCGCCTCCGAAGTCAAGCCATGACAGGCGGGAGTCGGGGCGATCGAGGAAGTGACGGACCGGCATGACGAGAGTGTGGCCGATGTGGAGACTTTAGTCCGCAGGCGAAGCGTCCTGCGGCGGGCGATCAGGGGCGCCCGCCGCCTGGTCGCGGGCGCCGAGGGACGTCGGCCATGCTTCCCGCAACGGGCGGTCGCCGGCTGCGGCCCGTCGGCTGAACCAACCGTCGGCGGCGAGGTCGCGAGGCGGCCGGCAACGGGGCCGGTGACAACGACGGTTGCAAGTCAGCCACGAGCTGCGGTCGCGAGCGGCGAGTTTCGGGTAGCGGAACTCGAGGCTCAGATCGCCAATGGCCGCTCGCGGTCACTTAGCGGATTTGAACTTCTCGCAAACCTCTTCCGGACTCGTTCCAGAAGGCCTCGTCCATAATCCGGCTCATGACCCGCGTCTTCGCGCTCCTCCTCGCGTTCGCGCTGCTGTTCCAGACCAGTTGGGCAGCGGCGGCGACGTACTGCGAGCACGAAACCTCGCCGAAGGCCGCGACGCACTTCGGCCACCACACGCACGTGCACAAGGCGTCCGACGGCAAGAAGGTGTCCGGCGGCAAGATCGCCGACGACACCGACTGCGTCTCATGCCACGCCGCTCATCCGGCGCTGGCCTCGGCGCCGTTCACCTGCGTGTCGGCCGAGCTCCAGAGGGCCGCGAACTTCGGCCAACCCCGCATGAGTGCGTCGGCTCCGCCAGGAGAGCCCGAACGGCCTCAGTGGACGCGTCTCGCCTAGCCGGCGAGACGGTCATCTTCCCATCTGCCCGTCTCGTCGAATCCTCGGTTCCAACCATGAGATTCGATGAAAAGACTCCTATGGCCGCTCGGGCTGGCGGCACTCATTTCCAGCCCCATGGTCGCATCGGCGCAGCCGACGGCGACTGATCCCTCACGCCTGACCCTCGTCCAGGCCCAGAAGTTGGCCGCGACGCGCAGCATCGAGCTTTCCGCGGCCCAGCACGAGGTCGATGCCACGGACGGCGGCCTGCAGCAGGCCGGCTCGCGGCGAAATCCCGAGCTGACCACCACGGTCGAAGACATGCGTTCCGCGACGCAGACGACGACGGCGACGATCGGCTTCCCGCTCGAGCTTGGCGACAAGCGCGCCGCGAGGATCACGGCCGCGGAACGCGCGCGTGACGTCGCGAGCGCGCGGCTCGCGGAGGTTCGCGCCACGGTACGCGCGGCCGTCGTCTCGGACTACTTCGCGGTCGTGGTCGCACAGGAGCGCGTCAAGCTCGCGCAGGATTCGGCTCGGCTGGCTCGCGAGGCCGCAGACGTCGTCGGCAAGCGGGTCGCGGCCGGCAAGGTCTCGCCGGTCGACGCCACGCGCGCTCGCGTCGACGCGGCGAACGCCCAGCTCGAGGTCGCCGAGGCGCAAGCCGAGCTGCGATCGGCGCGCCAGACGCTTGCCGCCTTGTGGGGCGACGCGGAACCAGCATTCGCCGAGGTCGACGGCTCCGCGTCCGAGGCGCCGTCGCGCCCCTCCGCGCCCGAGCTTCTGCGCGATGTCGATGCGTCGCCAGGTCTCATCGCCAGCCGGCTGGAAGTCGACGCCCGCAAGGCGCAGGTCGATGTCGAACGCAGCAGGGGCGTGCCCGACATCGTCGTCAGCGTGGGCGCGAAGCGCGACAACGAACTCGGTCTCACGCAAGCCGTCGTCGGCGTTTCGATCCCGCTGCCCATCTTCGACCGCAACCAGGGCGCGGCCTACGAGGCCTCGAAGCGCGCGGACAAGGCGCGCGACGAGTACGACGCCGCCCGCGTCCGCCTGCTCGCCGACCTCAGCCATGCATCGGCCCGGCTCGCCACCGCGCAAGCCGCGCTCGCCGCGCTGCGCGACACCGTGCTGCCCGCAGCGCAGCAGGCCTACGACGCCTCCACCACCGGCTTCCAGGCCGGCAAGTTCGGCTTCCTCGACGTCATCGACGCGCAGCGCTCCCTGCTCCAGGCCCGCGCACGCAATCTGAACACGATGGTCTCGGCCTGGCAGGCCGCGACCACCATCGACCGCCTGCTCGGTCGGTAAGGAGACTTCATGTCCATTTCCAGGAAACAGCAGATCGCCATGGCGGTCATCGTCGCGATAGGCGTCGCCGCCGCAGCCGGCGTGTTCATGACCGAGCGCCACAAGACCGGCGGGGAGCCGGAGGCAACTGCGCCCGCAGCATCCGCGGCGTCGTCGGGCCAAGCCAATGCGAGGCCGGAGCGCGAGGCTCACGCAGTCCGGCTCGACGAGGCCCAGATCCGCAAGGCCGACATCGGCGTCCAGGCGGTGGGGCCGGGCAGCATCCAGGCGTCGTCGCAGTTCCAGGGCGAGGTGCGGTTCAACGAGGATCGCACCGCGCACGTCGTGCCGCGCCTGGCGGGTGTCGCCGAAGCCGTCCCCGCCAACCTCGGTGAGACCGTCAGGCAGGGCCAGTTGCTGGCCGTCATTGCAAGCTCGGCGCTGTCCGAGCTGCGCAGCGAGCTGCTGACCGCACAGCACCGCCGCGACGCCGCCAGGACCACCTACGACCGCGAGAAGAAGCTCTGGCAAGACAAGATCTCGGCGGAGCAGGACTACCTTCAGGCTCAGACCGCGCTACAGGAGGCCGACATCACGTTGCAGAACGCGCGCCAGAAGCTGGCCGCCGTCGGCGCTGGCACGGGTTCCGGCGGTGGCGCGGGCCTCAACCGCTTCGAGATCCGCGCGCCGTTCGACGGCACGATCGTCGAGAAGCACCTGGCGCTCGGCGAGGCTGTCAAGGAGGACGCCAGCATCTTCACGCTCGCCGACCTGCGCACGGTGTGGGCCGAGTTCGCGGTGTCGCCCAAGGACCTCGAGATGGTCCGCGTCGGCCAAAAGGTCATCGTCTCGTCGTCGGCCTTCGAGAGCAAGGTCGAGGGCACCGTGTCATACGTGGGCGCGCTGCTGGGCGAGCAGACGCGCACGGCGCGTGCGCGGGTCACCCTGAACAACCCGAAGGGTGCGTGGCGGCCCGGGCTGTTCGTCACGGTCTCCGTGCTGGGCGACAGCCGGGCCGCTCCGCTGGTCGTGGGCGCCGAAGCCTTGCAGACCATCGACAACCGGCAAGTCGTCTTCAAGGCCGTGCCCGACGGCTTCGTCGCGGCACCCGTCAAGGTTGGCCGCGCCGACGGCAGGAATGTCGAGGTGCTGCAAGGCCTGAAGGCCGGCGACCGCGTCGCGTCCTCCAATGCCTTCATCCTCAAGGCCGAGCTTGGCAAGGCCAGCGCCGCGGAAGAGTGAGGGGACGACATGTTTGAACGCATCATCAGCTTCTGCGTCGAGAAGCGCTGGCTCGTCCTGCTGGCCGTGGCCGGGATGGCCGCCGTCGGCGTCCACAGCTACACGAAGCTGCCTATTGACGCCGTCGTCGACATCTCGAACGTCCAGGTCGTCGTCAACACCGAGGCGCCAGGCTACTCGCCCCTCGAGACCGAGCAGCGCGTGACCTATCCCATCGAGACGGCGATGGCTGGCCTGCCCGGACTCGAGGAGACCCGCTCGCTGTCGCGCTATGGCCTGTCGCAGGTCACGGTCCTCTTCAAGGACGGCACGGACATCTACTTCGCGCGCCAGCTCGTCAACCAGCGCGTGCAGGAGGCGCGCGACCGGCTGCCAGCCGGCGTCACGCCGAGCATGGGTCCGATATCGACGGGCCTGGGCGAGATCTACCTGTGGACGGTCGAGGCCGACAAGGCCGCGCAGAAGGCGGATGGCTCGGCCTACACCGCCACCGACTTGCGCGAGATCCAGGACTGGGTCATCAAGCCGCAACTGCGCAACGTGCCCGGCGTCACCGAGATCAACTCGATCGGCGGCTTCGAGCGGCAGTACGTCGTCGCGCCCAACCTGGAGCGCCTCGGCGCCTACGGCCTGAGCCTGGCCGACGTGGTCAACGCGCTGGGGAAGAACAACGAGAACCAGGGCGCGGGCTACATCGAGCGGCGCGGCGAGCAGTACCTTGTCCGAGCACCCGGTCAGGTGGCCTCGATGGACGACATGCGCGACATCATCGTGGGCACCGCCCAGGGCCAGCCGATCCGCATCCGCGACGTCGCCTCGGTCGACCTCGGGCGCGAGCTGCGCACGGGTGCCGCGACGGCCAACGGCCAGGAGGTGGTTCTGGGCACGGTCTTCATGCTGATGGGCGAGAACAGCCGCACGGTCGCGCGCGCCGTCGACGAGCGGATGAAGAGCATCAACAAGACGCTGCCCGCGGGGGTCCAGGCCATCACCGTCTACGATCGAACGACGCTGGTCGACAAGGCGATCAAGACCGTGCAGAAGAACCTGGTGGAGGGCGCGGCGCTTGTCATCGCGGTGCTGTTCGCGTTCCTCGGCAACTTCCGCGCGGCGCTGATCACGGCGATGGTGATTCCGCTGTCGATGCTGTTCACGTTCAGCGGCATGGTGCGCTACGGCATCAGCGCCAACCTGATGAGCCTGGGCGCGCTGGATTTCGGGATCATCGTGGACGGCGCGGTGGTCATCATCGAGAACGCCGTGCGCCGCCTCGCGCACGCCCAGGCGCATCGTGGTCGAGAGCTGACGCGCTCCGAGCGCTTCCACGAGGTCTTCGCAGCGGCCAAGGAGGCGCGCCGGCCGCTGCTGTTCGGCCAGCTGATCATCATGGTGGTCTACATCCCGATCCTGGCGCTCTCGGGCGTCGAGGGGAAGATGTTCCATCCGATGGCCTACACCGTGCTGCTGGCGCTGCTGGGCGCGATGATCCTGTCGGTGACCTTCGTGCCAGCGGCCATCGCGGTGTTCATCGGCGAGCGCGTCGCCGAGAAGGAGAATCGGCTCATGGGCCTCGCACATCGCGCCTACATGCCGGCGCTGCGCGCGATGCTTGCCAACACGCCCGTGGTGCTGACCTTCGCCGCGGTCGCCGTGGCGCTGTGCGCCGCCGTGTCGACGAAGCTGGGTAGCGAGTTCGTCCCCAACCTCAACGAGGGCGACTTCGCCATCCAGGCGATGCGCATCCCTGGCACCAGCCTGACGCAGTCGGTGGAGATGCAGCGCCAGCTTGAATCGACGCTGAAGGCGAAGTTCCCCGAGATCGACCGCATCTTCGCGCGCACCGGCACGGCGGAGATCGCCGCCGACCCGATGCCACCCAACGTCTCGGACGGCTACATCATGCTCAAGCCCGTGGCCCAGTGGCCCGAGCCGCGCAAGACGCGCGACGAGCTGCTGGAGGCGATCCGCGCCGAAGCGGCGAAGGTGCCGGGCAACAACTACGAGTTCTCCCAGCCGATCCAACTGCGGTTCAACGAGCTGATCTCCGGCGTTCGCTCGGACGTCGCGGTCAAGCTGTTCGGCGACGACAACGACGTCTTGAGCGAGACCGCAGGCCGGATGGCCACGGTGCTCGCGAAGGTTCCAGGTGCCACCGAGGTGAAGGTCGAACAGATAACCGGCTTGCCGATGCTGTCGGTCAACATCGACCGCGCCAAGGCCAGCCGCTACGGCCTGAACATCGCGGACGTGCAGGCGACGATCTCCACCGCCGTCGGTGGTCGCGAAGCCGGCACGTTCTTCCGGGGTGATCGCCGCTTCGACATCCTGGTGCGGCTGCCCGACACAGTGCGCGAGGATCTCGAGGCGCTGCGCCGCCTGCCGATCCCGTTGCCGCAGGGGCCGGACGCGGCGCGGGCGTCCTACATCCCGCTGGTCGAGATCGCGTCGCTCGAACTCACGCCCGGCCCGAACCAGGTCTCGCGCGAGAACGGCAAGCGCCGCGTGGCGATCAGCGCCAACGTGACGGGCCGCGACCTCGGCTCGTTCGTTGCAGACGCGCGGCAGGTGGTGGGCGGCGTGAAGGTGCCGGCCGGCTACTGGACAACTTGGGGCGGCACCTTCGAGCAGTTGCAATCCGCGTCGCAGAGGCTGCAGGTCGTCGTGCCGCTGGCACTGGGGATGGTGTTCCTCCTGCTGTTCACGATGTTCGGCAACGTCAAGGACGGCATGCTGGTCTTCACCGGCATCCCGTTCGCGCTGACCGGCGGCGTGCTGTCGCTGTGGCTGCGCGGCATCCCGCTGTCGATCTCGGCGGCGGTCGGCTTCGTCGCATTGAGCGGCGTGGCCGTCCTGAACGGCCTGGTGATGCTGTCGTTCATCCGCAGCCTGCGCGAACAAGGCAGATCACTCGACGACGCGGTGTGGGAAGGTGCGATGACTCGCCTGCGCCCGGTGCTCATGACTGCGCTGGTGGCCTCGCTCGGCTTCGTGCCGATGGCGATCGCCACGGGCACGGGCGCGGAGGTGCAACGACCGCTTGCCACCGTCGTCATCGGCGGCATCCTGTCATCGACTGCCCTGACACTGCTCGTGCTGCCGGTGTTGTATCGCCTGTTCCATCGGCGCGGCGAGGAGGAAGCCCCCGAGCTGTCGCCCAGTCCCAAGAGTTCCGGGGAGATCGCATGACCGCAGGACACTCGCACGCCGACGGGCCGGGCACGGCCATGGGCATGGCGGCTGCGGTGGCCGCGCGGGCCACGCGGGCCACGCGGGCCACGACCATACCGCCGGTGCCAACGAGAAGTTGCTGAAGATCGCCTTCGGGCTGACCTTCGTCTTCCTGATCGTCGAACTCGTCGGCGGCATCGTCGCGCGGAGCCTGGCGCTGATCTCCGATGCGGTGCACATGTTCACGGACACCACCGCGCTCGCCAAGGCGTCGCGGGCCTGGGTGGCCGGACAGGCCACGTCGGTGCATCTGGCGCCGTTCGAGCTGCTCGTGCTGGCGCTGAGCCCCGCCGCGAAACAAGGAAGGCCGCTCGTCGAGCGGACCGGCACGCGGGCGCGCGGCGCGTCAGTGGATGGCGCCGCCCTCGATGGACCCCGGCTCGCCGGGGATCGTGTCGTCCAGCGGCGCGAAGATCGAGTCGGGCACCGAGTCGGACTTCGGCGCGCGCTGCATCGCCCAGCTCTCCCGCATCTCGGCGACCTGCTCGATCAGCATCGGCCGCGCGATCAGGAAGCCCTGCACGCCGGCGCAGCCGGCGCGGCGCAGCAGCTCGTATTGCGCGGGCTCCTCCACGCCCTCGGCCACCGTGCTCATGCCCAGCGCGGCGGCCAGCTCCACGATGCTGCGCACGATGGCGCGCGCGTCGTGCTGCGTGACGAGCTCGCGCACGAACGCGCGGTCGATCTTGAGCGTGTCGAACGGGAACTGGCGCAGGTAGGCGAGCGACGAGTAGCCCGTGCCGAAGTCGTCGAGCGCGACGCGGATGCCCATCTGGCGCAGCGTCTCGAGGTTGCGCAGCGCCTTGGGCGAGGCATCGATGAACAGCGACTCGGTGATCTCGATCTCGAGGCGATGCGGCGGCAGGCCGCTGGCCGCCAGCGCCTTGCGCACCACGTTGACGAAGTCCTCGCGCACCACCTGGATCGGCGACACGTTGACCGCCACCATCAGCCCCGGCAGCTTGTGCGCGCCGACGCGGCAGGCCTCGTGCAGCACCCACTCGCCGAGCTCGACGATCAGGCCCGTCTCCTCGGCCAGCGGAATGAAGTTCATCGGCGGGATCAGGCCCAGCTCGCCGTGCTGCCAGCGCAGCAGCGCCTCGCAGCCGTTGATGCGCCACTCGGCCGTGTCGACCTGCGGCTGCCAGTGCAGGCGCAGCTCCTTTTTCGCGACCGCCAGGCGCAGGTCGCGCTCCAGCGTCATGCGCAGGCGCAGCCGTTCGCCCATGTCGGCATGGAAGATCTCGGCGCGCGCGCGGCCGCCGGCCTTCGCGCTGCCGAGTGCGAGATCGGCGTTGGCCAGCAGTTCGTCGACGGTCGTGCCGTGGGCGGGGATCGTCACCACGCCGACGCTGGCGCTGCTGTTGATGGCGCCCACGTCGCTCGAGAACGCGCGGTTGAGTTCGGCGACCACGCGCTGGCCGAAGCGCAGCGCGTCGGCCTCGCTGCCGATGTCGTCCAGCAGCACGGCGAACTCGTCGCCGCCGGCGCGCGCCACGATGTCGGAGGCGCGCACCAGCTTGCGCAGGCGGCGCGCGGTCTCGCGCAGCACGACGTCGCCGGTGGCGTGGCCGAAGGTGTCGTTGATGCGCTTGAAGTGGTCCATGTCCAGGCACAGCAGCGCGGCGGGCCGTTGCGCGGCGGACGCGATCTTGAGCTGCAGCTTGTCGCGCAGCTGGCCGCGGTTGGCCAGGCCCGTGAGCGAGTCGACCAGCGCGAGCTGCTGCATGCGCGACTGCGCGTCGTGCTCCATCGTGATGTCGGTGATGACGCCGCGCCAGCCCTGGTCGGCACCGGCCTCGTCAACCAGCGGCCGTGCCGTGATCGACCAACGCCGCCGCGAGCCCGCCACCAGCACCGGGATGCCGCGCTGGCGGAACGCCTGGCCGGCGCCGAAGGCCTGGCGCAGCTTGGCGACGGCAGCCCTGGCCTCGGTGTCGGGCGCCTGCTGCTCGAACCAGCCCAGCAGCGCGTGCTTGCCGGCGGCGTCGGCGTCCAGGCGCATCAGCGCCGTCAGCTTGGGCGTGACGCGCACCAGGCGGCCGGCGGCGTCGGTCTCCCACATGACGTCGGCCGACTGCGATTCGAAGTCCTTGAGCAGCAGTGCGACGAGCTGCCCCTGGCGATCGGCCTCGCGCTCCGCGCGCAGCGCGCCCGCCGAGCGGCGCGCGCCGAGGTTGACGGCCGCGATCGTGACGACGGTGTAGCCCGCCATCAGCGCCGAGAACAGCAGCGCGAGCGGGTCGTGCATGCGCACGACGGCCGCGCTGGTGGACAGGCCGATGACGCCGGTGAAGACGACGGCCGCCGGCGCCAGCGGCGTCAGCACGAAGCCGCCGCCGGCCACCAGGCCCAGCATCACGCCGGCGATCAGGATCTGCGCCGACGCCGAGCCGTCCGCGAACACGGGCCACGGCAGCGCGGCCCACAGCGCGGCCAGCGCGCCGGCATGCAGCATCGCCTTGCGCACCACGGACGGGCCGACACGCGTGGCCACCTTGCGGCGATGGCGCCACCAGTTGGCCAGGCCGAACAGGCACAGCGCGGAGATCGCGCCGCACCACGTCCAGCGCACCCACGGCGCAACGGACACCGGCAACATCCATGCGAGCAGCACGGCGCTGAGCATGTTGCACGCCATCAGCCAGGGCGACACGAAGGTCACCCACTGCACGAGGCGGGCGCGGATCTCCGCGGACTCGGTGTCGCGATCCTGGTAGACCTGGATCAGGCGGCGCCACGTCGCCCACTCGGCCTGGGGCAAGGAGCGGGGCGTCGGGGACGTCGCGTCGGGCTGGGAACGGGGCACGAAGGGTCTCGGCGAGGCGGGGATTCATTCGGGTATCGACCCTCCCCGCCCGAACTTGACCCGCGCGGGCCCGGGGTCCGCGCGAAAGTTCGCACTGGACGGACGCTCAGGGCGCCAGGCTGAGCGCGTGCTGGACAGGCCCCGCGAGCAGCGGCGTGGGCCGGCCCGCCACCCAGTCGGCGTGCCCCGCGCCGTAATAGGGCGACATCGGATGGCCGCTCTGGCCGCCGGGCATCGCCAGCGTGGCGCGCTCCTCGTGCCCGGGCGCCACGACGAGGCGCTCCGACTGGCCGAACGTGGCGCCGGCCACGCGCGGCATGTTGCCGTCGCCCGACTGTGGGCGCGAGGGCATGTCCAACCAGCGCGACAGCACCGGCAGTGCGCGCGCCAGCGGGTGGCCGATGCGGCTCGTGTCGGCCTCGCCCCAGGTGGCCTGCGCGAGCGGTCGCGCACCGTTGCGCGTCATCGCGGCCACCGTCGCGTCGACCTGCGCGAGCAGGAACGCGTCCCAGCTCGCGAAGCCGCGCGGCAACAGGTGCGCGGGCTGCGCGGCCAGCGCGTCCTCGACCGGGTATTCGAAGCGCGCGTGCCACGGCGCGTCCAGCTGCGCGCAGCCGGGCCCGCGCAGCAGCGGCCGCGTCCACGCCGCCCACAGCGCGTCCATCACGCGGCCGCGCACCTCGCGCACCAGGCGGTAGCCGGCCTGGTCGGCGTCGGCTCGGCCGTTCCAGTCCTTGAGCAGCTTGAGGACCTCCGGCCGCGCCGTCGGCCCGGTGGCGACGCCGGCGATGCGACCGGCCCACGGGCGCAGGAACAGCGCCTCGTCATCGAACTGGATCGCGCCCAGCGTCTTCTCGTCGAACTTCGGCGTGGCGCGCAGGCGGTCGCGGATCTGCTGGGCGCGGGCGCCGAGGTCGTAGCCGCCGTCGCCGATCGCGGTGGACTGCGCGGCGCCGTCGTCGAAGGTACGCGCGTTGGCCGACCACAGCTGCCCGTCGACGGGGTCGCGCTGCAGCGGCGCGGGGTCGGCGTCGACCGCGGGCAGCACCGGCGGGCGCAGGCCGTCGAACGTCGCGAAGCGCGCGAAGTTCGCGGCCGCGGGCACCTGCGTGTTCAGGCGCGCGCCGGCGATCGTCCACGCGATCGCCTGGCGGTCGTCGGCCACCACGACGTTCTGCTCGGGGATGCCCGCGTGCGCGGCGATGCGCACGGCGTCGCGCGCGCTGCGCGCCTGCAGCATCTGGTCAAGCGCCAGGTTGTAGGCACCGCCGAGGTCGCCCACCCAGTGCAGCGCGTACGCCTGCTGGTCGATGGCCTGCGCGACGGGCAGGCCCGCGACCTGCGCGACGTCGAGCTTGACGTCATCGCCGCCCTTGACGTGGATGAGCTCGGTCTGGTGCGTGGCGTTCGCGGCGTCCGGCGCGGCCAGCTTGACCCAGTCGAACCATTGGCCGTACGAGTTCGTGAAGCCCCAGGCCACGTGGCCGTTGGAGCCCACCACCATCGCCGGCACGCCCGGCAGCGTGACGCCCTCGGCGCGCAGCGCGTCGGCGCCAGCACCGATCTCGAACTGCGCGCGGAACCAGATCGCCGGCACGCCCAGGCCCAGGTGCATGTCGTTGGCGAGCATGGCGTCGCCCGCGACGCTGCGCGCGCCGGACACGGCCCAGCTGTTGCTGCCCACGCTCGGCTCGTGGCGATCCTCCGCGGCCGTGTCGTCGAGGAAGGCCACGGTCGCCGACGCCGCGGACGCCGGCGCCGCCGGGCTGATCGTGCGCAGGTCGAGTCGCTCGGGGCCGGGCATCGCGGCGGGCTTCAGCGTCGAGCCGTCGAGCGCCGCGTCCCACGCGCCGCCGCGCGGCTCCAGCCAGTCGAAGTCCGCGTCGCCGACGCACTCGCGCAGGCGCGCCCGCTCCAGGCCGTCGTCGACGCTGGCGCCCTGCAGCATCCAGAACATCTCGCCGACCACCAGCAGCGAGTCGACCGGCTGCCACGGCCGCGGCTCGGCGCGCAGCAGCAGGTATTGCCAAGGCTTGGCGCGCAGCTGCGACAGGCCTGCGTTGACGCCGTCGGCATAGGCCTGCAGCAGCGCCTGCTCGCCGGCGTCCATCGCGGCGAGGCGCGCGGCGAGCATCGCGCGCATGCGGTGCACGCGGCGGCGCTTGTCGCGGTCCAGGGCCAGCGGGCCGAACAGCTCGGACAGTTCGCCCGCCGCCGATCGGCGCGCGAGGTCCATCTCGAAGAAGCGCTCCTGAGCGTGCACGAAGCCCAGGCCACGCGCGACGTCGAGCCGGTTCGCGCCCTTGACGACGGCCGTGCCGAGCGCGTCGCGCCCGACCGTCACCGGCGCCTGCAGCCCCGGCACGCGCGCCTGCCCGTCGAGCTGCGGCACGCTGCGGTGCATCTCCCACAGCGCGACGGCCACGAGCAGCGCGACCAGCGCGAGGATCGCGAGCACCGTCCAGAGAACCAGGCGTCCCTTCGAACGCAAGCGCGGCATGCGGTCTCCCTTCGTGGCGCCCGCGACCGGGCGGGCGCCGGACGATTCTAGGGTCGACCGTTCAGCGCCCGTCGCCACCGCGCTGCGCGAGCTCCTCGACCAGCACGTCGAGCGCGCGGCGGTCGATGCGCTTGAGCGCCTCGGCGCGCGCCGGGTCGCCGTCGGGCAGGAAAGACGCGGCGCCGAAGTCGCCCAGCAGCGCATGCGCGTCGTCGTCGACCAGCAGGTTGTGCGCGTAGAAGTCGCCGTGCATCAGGCCTTGCGCGTGCAGGTGCGCGAGCGCGTCGCCCGCGCCGCGCGCGATCGCCTGCGCCTGCGCGGGCGTGAAGCGTGCGTCGGCTGCGTAGACGTCGCGCGTGCAGCTCGCGAGGCTGGGCGGGCCGGCCAGGCTGCGGTAGCGCGGCGGGATCAGGCCCATCACCAGGCCCTGCGCGCCCTGCGGGTGGCCCGCGATGCGGCCCTCGACGCCGATCACGTGCGCGTGGACGTCGGCCGCGATGCAGGCTGCCATCTCGCTGCCGGGCAGGCCGTCGCTCGTCACCGCACCCTTGAACAGCTTGACGGCCACGGCGCGGTCCCCGCCGCCCGCCGGGTGCCAGCGGGCCGACCAGATGTGGCCCGACGCGCCCTCGCCCAGCAGCTCGCCCAGCTGCAGCTCGGGCCACGGGATCGCGGCGATCGGCGTCGCCTCGAGGGCGCGCGCCTCCTGCGCCGCGTTGAACGGGTTGCCGGCGTACGCGAGCCAGGTCAGGCGCGGCAGCGCGAGCAGGCCGTCGGGCAGCGCGTCCTCCAGGCGCTCGAAGCGGTTGGCCGACAGGCGCAGCAGCTCCAGCCGTTCGCAGCGTGCGATGCCGTGCGGCAGCCGCGCCAGGCGATTGCCCGCGAGCGCCAGCTTCATCAGGCCGTGGCAGTCGCCGAGCGACTCGGGCATTGCCTCGATGCGGTTGTCGCTGAGGATCAGCCAGCGCAGGCCCGCGGGAATCGATTCGGCCGGCACATGCGCGATCGCGTTGGCCTTGAAGCCGACGATGTCCAGGCCTTCGCAACGCCCGAGGACGGCGGGCAGCGTCTCGAACGGGTTGGACGAGCAGAACAGCGTGCGCAGCGCGCGCAGCCGCGGCAGGTCGTCGGGCAGCGCGCGCAGGCGGTTGAACGACAGGTCGAGCGTGACGAGCGTGTCGGCGAGGCCGAGGATCTCGCGCGGGAATTCGTCGAGCTCGCAGTGGCGCAGGTCCAGGTGCGTGGCGCCGGCGAGGCGGCCGGCGCGCAGCTGGGCGAGCGTGTTCAGGTGGGCGGTCATCTGCACGGGATTGTCGCCGTCCCTATACTTCGCGGCCCATTTCTCGGATTTCCATGAAGCACTCGTTCCTGCGCCTGGCCCTCGTGCTGGGCCTGCTCTCGGCCATCGGGCCGTTCGCCATCGACATGTACCTGCCCTCGCTGCCGGCCATCGGCCGCGCGCTGCAGGCCGACATGCACGCGGTGCAGCTGAGCCTGACGGTGTTCTTCCTGTCGTTCGCGCTCAGCCAGGTGCTGTACGGCCCGGCGTCCGACATGTTCGGCCGCAAGGCGCCGCTGTACGCGGGCATCGCGCTGTTCGTCGTCGGCAGCATCGGCTGCGCGCTGGCGCGCGACATCGGCACGCTCATCGCGTTCCGCTTCGTGCAGGGCCTGGGCGGCGGCGCGCCCAACGTGATCACGCGCGCCGTCGTGCGCGACCTGCACACCGGCGCCGAGGCCACGCGGCTGATGTCGCTGCTGATGCTCGTGTTCAGCGTCAGCCCCATCCTCGCGCCGCTGGCCGGCAGCTTCATCGTCGAGGCCGCCGGCTGGCCCGCGGTGTTCTGGACGGTGGCCACGATCGGCGTGCTGGGCCTGGGCCTGGTGGCCTTCGCGCTGGAGGAGACGCGGCCGCCCGCCGAACGCCACGGCAGCGGCCTGGGCAGCACGCTGCGCGCGTTCTGGCTGCTGCTGCGCGACGCGCACTTCATGGGCATGACCGGCGTCGCGTCGCTGGGCGTCGCGGCATTCTTCATCTACCTGTCCAGCTCGTCGTTCGTGCTGATCAACCAGTACGGCCTGACGCCGCGCGAGTACGGCCTCGCGTTCGCGGCCAATGCGGCGTCGTTCATCGGCGTGTCGCAGCTCACCGGCCGCCTGACGCATCGCCACGGCCTGCGACGCGTGGTGACGGTGGCCGTGGCCGGCTTCGCGCTCGCGATGGCCGCGGGCGCGGCGCTGCATGTCGCGGGCGCCACGCAGATGGCCGTCCTGATCGGCATGCTGATGCTCGGCTTCGGCTTCCTGGGGCTCGTGATCCCCACGACGTCGGTCATGGCGCTCGACCACCACGGCGAGATCGCCGGCGCCGCGTCGGCGCTGATGGGCACGATCCAGATGGTGGCCGGCGCCCTCGTCATCGCGCTGATGGGCCTGGTCAGCGACGGCAGCGCGCGGCCGATGCTGGTCGGCATCGCGGTGGTGGCGGCGATGACGTGGGCGCTGGCCTGGCTCTCGCTGCGGGGCGAGCATCCGGCGCCCGCAGCGAGCTAGTTCGCCGCCAGCCGCTGCAGCGCGGCACGGGTCGCATCGTCCGCCGGATAGAAGCATTCCAGCGCGAGCTCCGACAGCGTCACGTCCACCGGCGTGCCGAACACCGTCGTCGTGCTGATCAGCGACAGCGGCTCGGCCAGGCCGTCCACGCGCAGGCGCAGCGGCACGGCGATGGCGTCCAGGTCGTGCGCGTGCGCCTCGCCGCGGGTCGGATAGGCGGCCAGCTCCGCATGAAGTGCCGCGAGTTGCGCATCGCCCGAGCGGTCGACCTGCTGCTGCAGGCGCGCGAGCAGGTGGGCGCGCCACTCGGCCAGGTTGTCGATGCGCGGCGCCAGGCCCGCCGGGTGCAGGCTCAGGCGCAGCACGTTGACGGCGCCCTGCAGCAGTTCGGCCGACACGCCGCCCAGCAGCGAGGCCACCGCGGCGTTGGCCGCCACCAGCGTCCAGTGGCGATCGATCGCCAGCGCGGGGAACGGCGCGTGCGCGTCGAGCACGGCATCGATGGCGCGGCGCGCGACGGACATCTCCGGCGCGTCCAGCGGCCGCTCGGCGTACAGCGCGGCAAAGCCCGCGGCGTGCAGCATCTCATTGCGCGCGCGCAGCGGCATGTCCAGGCGCTCGGACAGTCGCAGGAGCATGCTGCGGCTCGGCTGCGCGCGGCCGTTCTCGATGAAGCTCAGGTGGCGCGTGGAGATGTCGGCCTCGCCGGCGAGTTCCAGCTGGCTGAGGCGGCGCCGCTGGCGCCAGTCGCGGAGCAGGTCGCCGACGCCGGCGCGCGATGAGAGAGCGGTCGAGGTCATGGCCAAAGGATAGCGCCGGGACGATGCGCGTCCATGACCTGCCAGGTCATGGACGTTGCGCCCAGCGCTCGCGACGATGACGTCCATCGCAGCTTCGCGATGCCCCCTCAGGAGACCGACATGACCCCCACCCCGCATGCCATCGCCGACCGCTACCTCGCCACGTGGAACGAGGCCGACGATGCGCGCCGCCAGGCGCTCGTCGCCGAGCTGTGGAGCCCGCAGGGCCGCTATGCCGATCCGCTGATGTCGGGCCGCGGCCACGACGGCATCGCGCGCATGATCGCCGCGGCGCGCACGCAGTTCCCCGGCCTCGTGTTCACGGCGCGCGGCCAGGCCGACGGCCACGGCCCGTTCGCGCGCTTCTCGTGGTCGCTGGGCCCGGCCGGCGGCGCGCCGGTGGCCGGCGGCACCGACGTCGCGCGGCTGGACGACACCGGCCGCATCGTCGAGGTGATCGGCTTCCTCGACGGGAGCGCCGGCCATGCGTAACGCCGACTTCGTCACCACGCGCTCCGGCGCCCGCCTGTTCGTGCGCGACTGGGGCGACGGCGCGCCCGTGCTGCTGCTGCCCGGCTGGGCGATGGCGTCCGAGCTCTGGGCCACCGTCATGCTGCGCTTGAACGACGCCGGCCTGCGCGCGATCTCGTACGACCGCCGCGGCCACGGCCGCTCCAGCGACCCCGGACCGATGGACTTCGACACGCTGGCCGACGACCTGCACGACGTGATGGAGGCGCTGGACCTGCGGGCCTGCACGGTGGTCGCGCACTCGGGCGCCGGCGGCGAGGTCGTGCGTGCGATCACGCGTCACGGCGCGGCGCGCATCGGCCGTCTCGTGATGGTGGGCGCCACGCTGCCGGCACCGATCGCCTCGGCGACCAACCCCGGCGGCGTGCCGCCCGAGGCCTTCGCGGCGGTGGAACGCCAGCTGCGCGACGACCTCGACGGCTGGATCGACGAGAACGCCGAGCCCTTCTGCCCCGGCGCGTCGCCGCGCACGATCGCGTGGCTCGCGGCCATGGTGCAGGGCGCGTCCCGGCGGGCGATCGTCGACTTCCAGCACGCCGTCGCGCACGCCGACTTCCGTGCCGAGTTCGCGCGCCTGGACATGCCCGTCACCATCATCCAGGGCGACCTCGACGTCTCCGCGCCGCCCGCCCTGTGCGGCGAGCGCATGGCCGCGCTCCGGCCCGACGCAGAGTACCTCGCGTGGACGGGCGTCGCGCACGGCCCGATGGTGACGCACGCGCCGCGGCTGGCGGACGCGATCGCCGCGCGGGCGCGCTGAGCAGGCCGTCACCCGAAGAGTTGTTGTCAGTGCCGGCATCCGTCGGGTGGGGTCACGTCGGGCGGGGTCAGGTCTTGAAAGTTGCGGGGTCAGGTCTTGAATCGTGCAGTGCGCTCCTCAACGCTCGGCTACGGCGCCGAGAAGTCGCGGATCGCGCACCTTCGACCGCGATTCGGTACCGCTGGCCGACACGCAAGACCTGACCCCGCAACTTTCAAGACCTGACCCCGCGCTCCCGTCACCCGAAAAGTTGTTGTCAGCTCCGGCGTCGAGACTGCGTCGACGCAAGGATCGGTGCCAGGCCTGCGCGCACAATGGGCCGGCACTGATCCCGGACTTCCACACCAACGATTTCGGAGACAGCATGGCCCCGACCGCCGCGGACCTGATCCGCCAATCGCTCGCCGACCCCGACGCGTTCTGGACCGAGCAGGCCCGCCGCATCGACTGGCAGCGCCCGTTCGATCGCGTGTGCGACACGTCGAACCCGCCGTTCGTGCAGTGGTTTCCCGGCGGCCTGACCAACCTGTGCCACAACGCGGTCGACCGCCACGCCGCGGCCGCCCCCGATCGCGCGGCGCTGACGTGGGTGTCCACCGAGGTCGACCAGGAGCGCACGTGGACGACGTCGCAGCTGCTGCAGGAGGTCATGACGATGGCCGCGGCGCTGCGCGAGCTGGGCGTGCGCAAGGGCGACCGCGTGCTGCTGTACATGCCGATGATCCCCGAGGCCGCGTTCGCGATGCTGGCCTGCGCGCGCCTGGGCGCGATCCACTCGGTGGTGTTCGGCGGCTTCGCCAGCGCGAGCCTGGCGGCGCGCATCGACGACGCGCGTCCGTCGGTGATCGTCAGCGCCGACGCCGGCTCGCGCGGCGGCAAGGTGATCCCGTACAAGCCGCTGCTGGATGCCGCCATCGAGCAGGCCGCGCACCGGCCGGCGCATGTCGTGCTGGTCGACCGCGGCCTCGCGCCGGCGGCGATGACGGGCGGGCGCGACGTCGCGTGGGCGGGCCTGCGCGCGCGCCACGCGCAGGCGCAGGTACCGTGCGAGTGGGTCGATGCCACGCACGCCAGCTACACGCTCTACACCTCGGGCACGACGGGCCGGCCCAAGGGCGTGCAGCGCGACACCGGCGGCTACGCCGTCGCGCTCGCGGCGTCGGTGCCGCTGATCTTCGACGGCCGGCCGGGCGAGACGTACTTCTGCACCAGCGACATCGGCTGGGTCGTCGGGCACAGCTACATCGTCTACGGGCCGCTGATCGCGGGCATGACCACGCTGATGTACGAGGGCCTGCCGACGCAGGGCTTTTGCAAGCAGCCCGACGGCGGCATCTGGTGGCAGCTGGTCGAGAAGTACAAGGTCTCGGTGATGTTCTCGTCGCCCACCGCGATCCGCGTGCTCAAGAAGCAGGATCCCGCGCTGCTCAAGCGCCACGACCTGTCGTCGCTGCGCGCGCTGTTCCTCGCCGGCGAGCCGCTGGACGCGCCCACCGCCGAGTGGATCACGAGCGGCATCGGCAAGCCCGTGATCGACAACTACTGGCAGACCGAGAGCGGCTGGCCGATCCTGACGCTGCTGTCGGGTGTCGAGCCCGCGAAGACGCGCCTGGGCTCGCCCGGCCAGGCGGTCTATGGCTACCGCGCAGTGCTTCTCGACGAACAGACCGGCCAGGAGCTGGCAGGCGCCGACCAGAAGGGCGTACTGGCGCTGCGCTATCCGCTGCCGCCCGGCTGCATGCAGACGGTGTGGGGCGACGACGAGCGCTTCGTGAACACGTACTGGCGGAGCATCCCCGGCCAGCAGGTGTATTCGACGTTCGACTGGGCGGTGCGCGACGCCGACGGCTACTTCTTCATCCTCGGGCGCACCGACGACGTGATCAACGTCGCCGGCCACCGCCTGGGCACGCGCGAGATCGAGGAGAGCATCTCCGGGCATCCGGCCATCGCCGAGGTGGCCGTGGTGGGCGTGGCCGACGCGCTCAAGGGTCAGGTGGCGATGGCGTTCGCCGTGCCGCGCGACGCGGCACGCGTGGCCACGCCGGCGCTGGCCAAGGCGCTGGAGGCCGAGGTGATGAAGCGCGTGGACGACACCTTGGGCGCCGTGGCGCGGCCGTCGCGCGTGCGATTCGTCACGGGCCTGCCCAAGACGCGCTCCGGCAAGCTGCTGCGACGCACCATCCAGGCGCTGTGCGAGGGCCGCGACCCGGGCGACCTGACGACGCTGGACGACCCCGGCGCGCTCGCGCAGATCCGCGCCGCGGTGGACGCGGATTGATACAAACAGCCATGTAACGATCGCCGCCGGCTATCAACTTTCGTGCAGATTGGTCGTAAAGAACCGAGAAGGACCAGACCACAGGGAACACTCGCGCATGGATGCCTCGGCTCTCACCTCGTTGCCCGAAATGGGCGGTGACCAACTGCTCGCGCTCACCGAGCTGGATGGCAAGGCGCTGCAGGCGCTCGTTCGCGACATCGGCATCCCGGCCCGGCCGCAGCTGCTGGTGGACATGCAGCAGGAACTCGAGCGCGACGACCCGTCGCTCAAGCGCGTGGCCGACATCGCCGGCTCCGACGTCGCGCTGTCCGCCGCCCTGCTGAAGTACGCCAACTCGCCGCTGATGGGCCTGTCGCGCCGCTGCGAGACCGTCGACCAGGCCTTTCAGCTGCTGGGCTTCGCGCAGTGCCAGGCGATCTTCACCGAGATCGTGCTGCGCAAGCTGCTGCCCGCCGACGGCCCGGGCTTCGTGCGCTTCTGGGACGTGTCGGCCAAGCGCTCGCGCGCCATGACCTACCTCGCCCGCACGCGCCGCGTCGTGCCGCCCGCGCTGGCGCACACCTACGGCCTGTTCGTGGAACTGGGCATCGCCATCCTGCTGCAGCGCTTCCCGGGCAAGGCCGGTTACGTCGCCACGCTGGAGAAGTGCAACGTGCACGAGGGCAGCATCACGGCGCTGGAGCAGTCCATCCACGGCGTCGACCACGCGCTGGTGGGCGCGCTCACGGCGCGCACCTGGGGCGTGTCGCAGACCGCGGTGCTGGCCACGCGCCTGCACCACGAGTACAGCTCCTGGATGGGCCCGATGCCGCCGCAGGTGCGCGAGCTCGTGGCCCTCGGGCTGGTCTGCGAGACCATCATCCAGCGCTACCAGGGCCTGAACCGCCACATCGAGTGGAGCAAGGGCGGCGCGATCGCGCTGGCCGCGCTCGGCATGACCGAGACCGACCTCGAGAACTGGTGCGAGGACGTGCACGCCCAGTTCGCCGCCACCGGCGTCTGACGCAACGCGCCTTCCGCCGACACGCGCCGCCGCCCGGCACGCGTACGCTGTGGCCATGCGCCTCTGCGAACGCCACGTCCTGCCCGTGCCCCTGCCTGCCGCCTGGTCGGCGCTCAACGACCTGGACGTGCTGCGCGACGCGCTGCCCGGCTGCGAGTCGCTGATCGAGATCGCGCCCGACGAGTTCGTCGGCGAGATGGCCGTGCCCCTGGGGCTGGCCACGTCGCGCTTCACGCTGTACGTCGCGCGCCGCGACGTCGACGCCCCGCGCGGCTGCACGCTGCGCTTCGAGACCCGCACCGCGGGCACCGGCGGTGCCGGCGAGGCCGCGCTGCGCCTGGCCGCGTCGGCCGACGACGCCACCGAGCTGCACGCCGACATCGCCATCGAGATCGACGGCCTGCTCGGCACGCTGGGAAGCCCGGCGATCGAGCTCGCCGCGCGACGCCTGGCCGGCGAGTTCTTCACGCGCCTGCGCGCGGCGGCGCTCGCGCGTGACGCGCGGGCGCGCATGCCCTGACGCGGGCGCGGCGCGTGCCCGCGTGATCCAATCCGACCGAGACTTCTGCACGAGGAACACGCCATGTCCGACTCCGTCATCGTCGCCCGCCCCGAGGGGCCGGCCCAGCAGTTGATGCTGCTGTTCCACGGCGTGGGCGCCACGGCGCTGGACCTCGTGCCGCTGGGCCGCGTGCTGGCCGCGGAATTCCCCGAGGCGTTCATCGTCAGCGTGGCGGCGCCCGCGCCGTCGGGTGCCGGGCGCCAATGGTTCTCGGTGCTGGACATCAGCGAGGAGAACCGCCCCGCGCGCGTCGAGGCCGCGCTGCCGGCGTTCGATGCGGAGGTGGCCAGGTGGCAGAAGGAGGCCGGCGTCGCGCGCGACGCGGTGGCGCTGATCGGCTTCTCGCAGGGCGGCATCATGGCGCTGGAGTCCACGCGCGACCGCGCCGCCATCGCGGGCCGCGTCATCTCCATCGCCGGGCGCTTTGCGAAGCTGCCCGAGGCGCCCAACCTGGACGCCACGCTGCACATGTTCCACGGCAAGCTCGACCCGGTGATCCCGTACGGCTACACCGTCGAGGCCGCGCAGCACCTGGTGTCCATCGGCGCCGACATCACCGCCGACGTCATCCCGCACCTGGGCCACCAGATCAACGAGGACGTGGCCGAACTGCTGATCGAGCGCCTGCGCGGGCACCTGCCCAAGCGCACCTGGGAGGCGGCGATGAAGGCGGCGCGCGAGGCCGGCGCCGAGGACTGATCGGACAACCCGCCGCCCCAGTCGGCGCCGTCCTACACGGGAACGCTGCCGGCTCCGACGGGGCGCGCCCGGCCGCGTGGCTATCGTTCGCTCACCAAGAAGGAACGCAACGAGCCATGACCACCCCCACCCAGATCGCCCCGTCGCTGCAAGACGCCCTGCTGGCCGCCGTCGACGCCCTGTCGCGCCGCCGCGCCTGCGACATCCCCGAGGCCACCCTCGACCGCCTCGTGCTCCTGGGCTGGCTGCAATGGCGCGCGGGCTCGCTGCGCCTGACCGAGGCCGGCGAGACCGTCGTGGTCAGGCTGCAGGCCGCGATGCTGGACGACGAGCGCCTGGCCGCCTGATCGGCCAACGCGCCCGGGTCCGCCCGGCGTCCGCGGCCCGCCGTCGCGCACGAAGCGCGAGAATGGGTCGCCCATGAATCTCCAACGCCTCGACCTGGTCTCGCTGTCGCTGTTCACGCTGGTCGTGCGCACGGGCAGCATCAGCCAGGGCGCCGCCCTCGCCCACCTGGCGGTCGGCGCGGCCAGCCGGCGCATCACGGACCTCGAGGGCGCCGTCGGGGTCACGCTGCTCGAACGCCACTCGCGCGGCGCGCGGCCCACGGCCGCCGGCCAGGTGCTGTTCGACCGCGCGCGCTCCGTGCTGCAGGAGGTCGAGCACCTGTCCGCGGAGCTGTCGGACTACGCGTCCGGCGTCGTCGGCGTCGTGCGCCTGTGGACGAACACCTCCGCGCTGACGCAGTTCCTGCCCGGCGAGCTGTCCGCCTTCCAGGCCGGCAACCCGGGCATCCGCATCGAGCTCGAGGAGCAGAACAGCGTCGACGTCGTGATGGCCGTGCTCGACGGCCGCGCCGACCTGGGCATCTTCGCCGACCGCATCGCCGCGCACGGCCTCGACCTGATGAACTACCGCCGCGACCGGCTCGTGCTGGTCGTTCCGAACGGGCATCCGCTGCAGCGGCGCAAGTCCGTCTCGTTCGCCGAGGTCGTCGACAACGACTTCGTCTGCCTGTCCAGCGCCACCTCGCTGTCGCGCCGCCTGCACGAGGAGACCGAGCTGCTGGGCCGGCGCCTGCGCGTGCGCATCCAGGTGCGCAGCTTCGACGCGATGTGCCTGATGGTGGCCAACGGCATGGGCGTGGCGGTGCTGCCCGAGGCCGCGATCCAGCCGCACCTGCACTCGATGCACCTCAAGCGCATCGTGCTGGACGACGCGTGGGTGCACCGCCAGCTGCTGATCGGCGTGCGCGATGCCACCGCCGTGCCGCGGCCGGTGCGGCTGCTGATCGACCATCTCTGCTCGAAGCCGGCGGGCTGACGCGGCCCCAGCCGCGCAGGACACGCGCGCGTCATGAAGGATGCGCCGCGCAGCGGATACCATGGGCCGTATGACGCTCCGGTTCACCACCGCCCAGATCGACGCCCCGGTGCTCGCCGATCCCCGCCTGCTCGAGCGCGAGCTCCTCACGCACCTGCTCGAGGCGCGGCCGCGGCTGCGCGCCTGCTACCCGCTGCCGTACCTGCGCTGGACGGTGCGCGACAGCATGAAGCTCGCCGCGCCGTTCCGCTTCGATGTCGTCGCCGCGTACCGCCTGTTCCTGCTGCTGCGCTTCGACGTGGCGCCGGGCTTCTTCAAGCAGGCCGACATCGCGCGCGGCCTGGCCGATGTCCGTGTGCCGGCGATGGACCGCTGGGCGCGGCTGACCGAACCGGCGTTCGGCGACGCGTGGCTGCAGGCCCGCGAGTTCGACGGCGCCGGCGAATGGCGTACCGCCTTCTGGAACGACACCCATGACTGAGAAGTACAACGAAGCCCTGTCCGAGCAACTGCGCTCGAACGTGTGGAAGCGCACGCAGGAGGCGGTGGCCAACATGTCGCCGGCCGAGGGCGCGGGCCTCGTCGCGGATGTGACGGGCATCTTCGACCCGACGCCCACCTCCGACGCCGTGGGCCTGGCGCTATCGCTCGCGCAGGGCGACGGCGTCGGCGCGGTGGCGTCGCTGGTGAGCATGTTCCCGTACGTCGGCGACGCGGTGGCCAAGCCGTTCAAGATCGCGCGCCGCGCGCCCAAGGTGGCCGAGGCCATCGAGGCCGTGCTCAAGGGCGGCGACAAGCTCATGGGCGCCGGCAAGGCCGCGCTCAAGGACGCGGGCCTGTCGCTGGAGCAGGTGGTCGCGGCGCGCAAGCAGGCGCTGGAGTCCGTGCAGAAGGCGATGGTCGAGGCCAAGCAGAAGATCGCCAACTGCGAGACCTGCAAGCTCAAGGCCGCCGACGGCAGCCGCGCGGGCGTGCTCCACATGCCGCAGAACGGCAAGAACGGCAAGTGGGCCGGCGGATCGCAGCCGGCCGACGGCAACGGCGTGTTCGAGTTCGCCGAGGCCAAGACGCTGCCCGACGGCCGGCAGGTCACGTCCATCGAATACCGCGACGGCGCGCCCGTGTTCGACAAATACGTCGTGGGCGAGAAGCACCAGCTGTGGGAAGTGACCGGCGACGTCGGCAAGGACGAGACGCAGCTCAAGTCGATGATGCGCGAGACGGATCCCGCCTGGCGCCCGCCAGATCCCGAGAAATACGTCCTGCACCACTTCGAGGACGGCGCCGTCGGCTACGTGCCGCGCGCCGTCCACGACAAGGCCATCGGCGGCGTCGCCCACACCGGCGGCAACTCGATGCTCAGCACCGAACTCTTCTGAGGACTTCCCATGATCCAGGTCTCCGACGACGTCAAGCAAGGCTGGCAGGTCTACCCGCCCAGCAAGGCCGCCGATGCCGATCTCCTCGCGCTGGAGGCGACGTTCGGCGCGCGGCTGCCGGCGCAGTACACCGACTTCGTCAAGCACTACGGCTTCGTCAAGTTCGGCTACGACGCGAGCGACACGCGCATCTTCACGTTCACCTACGACGGCGAGGGCCAGCGCGAGGTGCGCCAGGCCACGGCGGGCTTCCTGGTGTCGCCCGACCGCGCAGTCCAGACCTGGATGAACTTCACCGACAAGAGCGACCCGGACTCCGAGGAGCTGCCGCTGATCCCCGACGGCTACTTCCCGGCCGGCAACGACAACGGCCAGGGCCTGATCCTGATCGAGCTGGCCACCGGCAAGGTCTGGTACTGGCGCGAGAGCGCGTGGCGCTGGGGCACCGAGGACAACACGCGCCTGGGCTTCGTGGCCGACGACTTCGACGGCTTCATCAACGCGCTGCGCCCCGAGGCCGCATGAGCCTCGAGCAAGCGCAGCGCAAGCTCCTCGCCGTCGATCCCGCCCGCCTGCCCCCGGCCTGCCGCAAGCTGATGCTGGCGCAGCCGGCGCATGCGCTGCCGCTGGGCGCGGACCTGCAGGTCAAGGACTGGACGGGCGTCGGCGAGGCCGCCACGCAGGACTTCTTTCCCAAGCTGGGCATCAAGAGCTGGCGCGACGGCGGCAGCTCGCGGATCATCGCGCGCGGCATGCCGCTGCGGCCGGTGATCGGGGCGATGCTGGCCACGCCGACGTGGCAGCAGCGCACGCTGGCGGGCGCCTGGACGGCGTCGGGCACGCCGCTGAACCTGTACCTCTATCCGTTCGTCGACTGCACGGATGTGAGCGAGTCGCGCTGGCTCGCGGGCCCGCGCGGCGGCCGCTTCGTCAGCGCCTGCCAGCGCGGCCGCTCCGCGCCGCTGCTGGGCGCCGCGCTGCGCGCCATGCAGGCCCTGGCCGCGCAGGTGGCGCAGGCGTTGGGCGACGACCCGCAACTGGTCGAGCTGGCCCTGCTGCCCTCGGGCGAGATCCGCCTGGTCGAGGTCAACCCGGCGCTCGCGCCGGCCGAGTCCAAGGCGCTGCTGGCCGCCTGAGTGCTTCGCCTGCGGGAAATCCCGCCGCCGCTTTCACGCCTCGCGAAAGCTGGCTTGGCGACGTTTGCCTTCCGCCGCGGCGCTCGCCTGCCCACAATCGCGTCAACGGATACGAAAGACAGGCGTCCATGCAGGTGCTCGAAGGAATCAAGGTCGTCGAACTGGGCCAGCTCATCGCGGGGCCGTTCGCCGCGAAGACGCTGGCCGACTTCGGCGCGCGCGTCATCAAGGTGGAGCCGCCCAGGACGGGCGACGCGCTGCGCAAGTGGCGCAAGCTGCGCGAGGGCACGTCGGTGTGGTGGGACGCGCAGTCGCGCAACAAGGAGTCGGTGTGCATCGACCTGCGCGTGCCCGAGGGGCAGGCGCTGGTGCGCGAGCTGGTGCGCGACGCCGACGTGCTGATCGAGAACTTCCGTCCCGGCACGCTGGAAGGCTGGGGCCTGGGATGGGAAGCGCTGCACGCGCTGAACCCGAAGCTGGTCATGCTGAGCCTGTCGGGCTTCGGCCAGACCGGCCCGCGCGCCGCCGAGCCCGGCTTCGCCGCGGTGGCCGAGGCCTTCAGCGGCCTGCGCTACCTCAACGCCGAGCCGGGCCGCACGCCGGTGCGCAGCGGCGTCTCCCTCGGGGACACCGTCGCCGGCGTGCACGGCGCGCTCGGCGTGATGCTGGCCCTGTACGCGCGTGACGCGCGCGGCGGGCAGGGCCAGCGCATCGACCTCGCGCTGTACGAGGCGATGTTCAATCTCTCGGAAAGCCTGCTGCCCGAGTACGACGTGTTCGGTGAAGTCCGCCGCCCCGCCGGCGGCGCGCTGCCGGGCATCACGCCGTCCAACGCCTACGCCTGCGCCGACGGCCAGGCCGTGCTGATCGCCGGCAACGGCGACAGCATCTTCAGGCGGCTGATGCTGATGATCGGCCGCAAGGATCTGGCCGACGACCCCGCCTTGGCGGCCAACGACGGCCGCTCCGCGCGCGCCGCCGAGCTCGACGGCGCGATCGGCGCGTGGACGGTGCAGCTGCCGCTGGACGACGTCCTCGCGCGAATGCGCGACGCGGGCGTGCCGGCGAGCCGCGTCTACACGATCGCCGAGATCGCCACCGACGAGCACTACGCCGCGCGCGGCAACATCGAGCGCATCCCCGCGATGAACGGCGGCACGATCGCCGCGCCGGGCATCGTGCCCAAGCTGTCGGACACGCCCGGCGCCGTGCGCCACGCGGCGCCGAAGCTGGGCCAGCACACCGACGACGTGCTGGCCCAGGCAGGCCTGTCGGCCGAGCGCATCGCGCAGCTGCGCCGCGAGGGAGTCATCGAATGACGCGGCTCCTCGTCAACGAAGTCGCACCGCGCGACGGGCTGCAGATGGAGCGGCGCTTCGTGCCCACGCACGAGAAGATCGCCTTCGTCGATGCGCTGTCGGACTGCGGCTTCGCGAAGATCGAGGTGACGTCGTTCACGTCGGCGCGCGCGATCCCCGCGCTGGCCGACGCCGAGATCGTGATGCGCGAGATCCGCCGCGTGCCGGGCGTCGTCTACACGGCGCTGGTGCCCAACCTGCGCGGCATGGAGCGCGCGATCGAGAGCCGGGCCGACGAGCTGAACCTCGTGATGTCGTGCAGCGAGTCGCACAACGTCGCGAACCTGCGCATGGGCCGCACGCAGTCGATGGCGCAGCTGCTGCAGGTGATCAGCGAGGCCGGGCACGGCGGCGTGCTGTGCAACGTGTCGCTGTCGTGCGCGTTCGGCTGCCCGTTCGAGGGCGAGGTCGCCGTCGACGAGATCGCGCGCATCGCGATGGCGCTGATGGCCGGCGGCGCGGCCGGCATCACGCTGTGCGACACCACCGGCATGGCCGACCCGCTCGGCGTGCGGCGCCTGCTGGAGCGCCTGCGCGGCACGCTGCCCGTCGACGCCACCACCCTCCACCTGCACGACACCCGTGGCATGGCGCTGGCCAACGCGCTGGCCGCGCTGGGGGCCGGCGCCACGCGCTTCGACGCATCCTGTGCCGGCCTGGGCGGCTGCCCGTACGCGCCGGGCGCGTCGGGCAACGTCAACACCGAGACGCTGGTGCACATGTTCCAGTGCATGGGCCACGCGACCGGCGTCGACCTCGCGCGCCTGCTGCGCGTGGCCGCGCGCGTGCCGGCGCTGGTCGCGCGCGCGCTGCCCAACGCGCTGCTGGCCGCCGGCCCGCGCGACCAGCTGCATCCGCTGCCGGCCGGGTAGCGCGGGGCCACGCGCCCTTTCCCCTTCGTTTCGCAACCACGACCGACCTCCACGAAGAGGCCGGCAGGAGACACTCATGCCTGCGATTTCCTCGACCAACGCGCCGGCCGCCACCCTGGCCGCCGAGCGCGAGCCGGCCACCCGCCGGACCGACATCGACCATGACGGCCTGATCCGCAAGGTGGCCTGGCAGCTGATGCCGCTGATCATGGTCTGCTACCTGTTCGCGTTCTTCGACCGCATCAACATCAGCTTCGCGAAGTTCCAGCTGCAGGGCGCGCTGAACCTCAGCGACACGGCCTACGGCCTGGGCGCCAGCCTGTTCGTGATCGGCTACGTGATCTTCGAGGTGCCCAGCAACCTGCTGCTGTATCGCGTCGGCGCGCGGCGCTGGATCGCGCGCATCATGATCTCGTGGGGCCTGGCGACATCGGCGATGGTGTTCGTCACCAACGAGTGGCAGTTCTACGCGCTGCGCTTCATCGTGGGCGCGATGGAGGCCGGCTTCGCGCCGGGCGTCCTGTACTACCTGACGCTGTGGTTCCCCGAGAGCTTCCGCGGCCGCGTGACGTCGATGCTGTTCCTCGCGTCGGCGATGTCCGGCCTGGTGGGCGCGCCGATCTCGGGGCTGATCCTCGGGCACCTGAACGGGGTGATGGGCCAGCCGGGTTGGCACTGGCTGTTCCTGATCGGCGGCCTGCCCTGCCTGCCGCTGGGCTGGCTGGTGCTGCGGCGCTTGCGCGACCGCGTGGAGGACGCCGACTGGCTCGGCCTGGCCGAGCGCCAGTACCTCGCGACGCAGGTCAGGGAGCCGGGCACGCACGCCAAGGGCGGCTCGCTGTGGGGCGCGATCCGCACGCCGGGCTTCCTGATGCTGGGGCTCGTCTACTTCCTGATCCAGGTGGGCTCGTACGGCCTGAACTTCTGCGCGCCGCACCTGATCCGCACGTCGGGCATCTCGAACTCCACCACGATCGGCCTGCTGACCGCCGTGCCCTACGTCTTCGGCGCGATCGCGATGGTGCTGGTGGGCCGGGTGTCGGACGCCAGCGGGGAGCGCCGGCTGTACGTCGCCGGCCTGCTGGTGGCCGCCGCGTTCGGCTTCTTCGCCGCGGGCCTGTTCGACAAGCAGACCGGCCTGCTGATCCTCGCACTGGCCATCATGGGCGCGGGCGTCGTCGCCTCGATCCCGGCGTTCTGGGCGCTGCCGCCGCGCATCCTCACCGGCGCCGGCGCGGCCGGTGGCATCGCGCTGATCAACACCCTGGGGCAGCTGGGCGGCATCGTGAGCCCGGTGATGGTGGGCCGCATCAAGGACGCCACCGGCTCGACGACGCCGGCGCTCCACGCCATCGGCATCGCGAGCCTCGTGTGCGCCGTCCTCGTGACGAAGGCGCTGCCCGCGGCCGCGATGCGCGCGGCGCGCGAGCGCTGAGCTCAGGGAACCAGCGTGCCCCAGGCGACGGTCTGCGAGCTCTCGTAGGTACCGTCGCCGTTGGCGTCCAGCTCCACGCTGACCTGCGTGTCGCTGATCGCCGTCACGCGCACCGCACTGCCGGACGCGCCGCTGATGACCACCTGGCCGGCGCTCGGGTACTCGTCGCTCGGCCCTTGCGTCAGCGGCAGCGTCGTGGCGATGCTCAGCGTGCCGCCCAGCGACTGCGCGGTCAGCGTGCCCGACAGCGACAGCGAGTCGACCTGCGTGGCCGTGACCTCGCTGGTGGCGATGACGAAGCCCGAGGCGTAGGACACCGACTCGTTCCAGGTCGACGACACCAGGCTCACGTTCAGGCCGCCGGCGCCGGCCGACAGCGTGGACGTGCTGGTGGTGGCGTTGTCGACCACGCCGATGGCCAGCGTGCCGGAGATCGTCGACGCGAGCTGCTCGAACGTCACGACGATGTTCTGGAAGTTCGCGCTGGCCGCGAGCTGCGTGTCGGTCGGGTTGCTCGTGACCGTGATCGAGAGCACGCCGTTGATCGCCAGCGACGCGCTTTCCTTGCACTGCGCGAAGGTGGCGGTGAGGACGTCGCCCTTGGAGATGACGCCATTGCCGTCCTTGTCGTCGAAGGTCGAGGCCAGCGTGCCGCTGATGCCGCAGTTGGTGACATCGCCGGACGTGGCCGCCGGACGGACCGACGCGCTGGCGATGCCCTTGCGCTGGGCCTGCACGGAAGCGAGCGCGCGCTGCAGCACGATGTCCAGCGCCCGCGTGCGCGCCGCGGCAGCCGCGGCGGGCGTCGAGCCGAAGTTGCCCTGCGTCAGCGAGACGGCCAGCGCGCCGTTGACGCCCGCGCGCACGACGTTGTTCTGGTTGGCCGACGTGATCGCGACCTTCTGGCTCGGTGCCGGCGCGGAATCGCCGCCCCCGCCGCCGCAGGCGGACAGCAGCGCCAGCGCGGACGCGGCAATGACGGTGGACAGACTGGACTTCATGTGGAGCCTCCCTGGCGTGTCGTTGATCCCGGATCGCGGCGCGCGCGGCGCCGGTCGAGCCGCAACCCTGACACCGCGCAGGGCCGCGCGGCCGAGGCTTCTCCTCGACGCGTCACAGCTTGTCGCCCTCGCCGGCCTGGGGCTGCCACTTCATCAGCGCCTTCTCGACGCGCCCGACCAGCGCATCCAGCACCAGCGCGAACACGGTCAGCACGAGGATGCCGGCCATCACGGTGTTGATGTCGAAGCTGCCCTCGGCCTGCAGGATCAGGTAACCCACGCCCTGCGCGGAGCCGAGGTACTCGCCCACCACCGCACCGACGAAGGCCAGCCCCACCGACGTGTGCAGCGAGCTGAACACCCAGCTGGTGGCGCTGGGCAGGTAGACGTGGCGCAGCAGCTGGCGCCGGCTCGCGCCCAGCATGCGCGCGTTGGCCAGGATCACGGGGCTGACTTCCTTGACGCCCTGGTAGACGTTGAAGAACACGATGAAGAACACGAGCGTGACGCCCAGCGCCACCTTGCTGGCGACGCCCAGCCCGAACCACACCGCGAAGATCGGCGCGAGGATCACGCGCGGCATCGCGTTCAGCGCCTTGATGTACGGGTCGAGGAGGGCCGCGGCGAGCGGGCTCAGCGCCAGCCACAGGCCGGTGGCCAGGCCCAGCACGGTGCCGATCGCGAACGCCAGCACCGTCTCCCACAGCGTGACGGCCAGGTGCTTGTAGATGTCGGCGTCGACCAGGAACCAGTGGCGGATGCGGTCGAAGATCTTCAGCGGCTCGCCGAAGAAGAACGCCGCCTGGTTGTCGTCGGAGAACAGGAAATGCGGGATCAGCCCCGGCACGGTCAGCACGTGCCAGGCCGCGAACAGCAGCGCCAGCAGAACGAGCTGCCACAGGCGCAACGTCGCGCGGCGGGGCTTGATGTAGCGCCACATCGCCGTCATGCCTTCGCGAGCTGCTGCTGGTAGCCGGCCAACACCTCTTCGCGCAGCACGTCCCAGATCGCCTTGTGCAACTCCACGAAGCGCGGCGTGGCGCGGATCTCGGCGACGTCGCGCGGGCGCTCGAGGTCGATGCGGAACTCGCCGACCACGCGCGAGCCCGGGCCGGCCGACAGGATCACGACGCGGTCGCTCAGCGCGATGGCCTCGTCAAGGTCGTGCGTGATGAACAGCACCGCCTTCCTGACAGCCTGGCTCGCCCCGCTTGCCGCACCCCGGGGGCTCAGGCCGGCCTGCTCCGGAGCGGCCGAGCGCGCGCCGGCCGGAGAGACGACTCGTCCTGGCGCCGTCGACAGGCCTTGCCAGAGGTCGAGCACCTCGTTCTCCATCAGCTGCCGCGTCTGGATGTCGAGCGCCGAGAACGGCTCGTCCATCAGGATGATGTCGGGATCCAGCACCAGCGTCTGCGCGAGGCTCACGCGCTTGCGCATGCCGCCCGAGAGCTGGTGCGGGTAGCGGTCGCCGAACGCGGCCAGGCCCACGCGCTGCAGCCATTGCTTGGCCAGCGCGCACGCGTCGGCCTCGCTCGCGCCGCGGAACGACAGCCCCGCCATCACGTTGCCCAGCGCCGTGCGCCAGGGCATCAGGCTCTCGGCCTGGAACATGTAGCCGGCGCGCCGGTTCAGGCCGGCCAGCCGCTCGCCGAATACGCGCACCGCGCCCGCGCTGGGCGCGAGCAGCCCGGCGGCCATGTTCAACAGCGTGCTCTTGCCGCAGCCGGTGGGGCCGACGACGGAGACGAACTCGCCCGCCTCCACGGCCAGCGTCACGTCGCGCACGGCCGTGAAGCCGGCCGCGCCCTCGCGCGCGGCGAAGGTGCAGCTGACGCCTTCGAGGCGGAGCGCCGAGGCCGTCATGCCTTCTTCGCCTCGCGCGGACGCCGCGCTCGGCCGCTCCGGAGCAAGGCCGCGCGCCCCTCGGGGGTTGGCGGCGGCGCGCCGCAGACTGGCGCCGTCATTTCGCCTTTTTCGCGAAGTCGTTCGTCCACGACGCAGGCAGGTCGATGTGCGCGCCCTTGAGCGACTCGTCGACGCTCTGCAGCGCGCGCAGTGCCGTGGCCGCGCCCTCGGCCGGGAACAGCCCGTCGGCCGACAGCGCGCCCTTGCTGGCAAGAAAGGCGTCGATGTAGACGGCACGGTCGCCCAGCAGGTAGCTCTCGGGCACGGCCTTGACGATGTCGGCCGGGCCGGCGCCCTGGATCCACTTGTCGGCGTGCACGATGGCGTTGGCGATGGCCTGCACGGTGGCGGGGTTCTTGTCGATGAAGGCCTGCGGCGCGTACAGGCAGCCGGCGGGCATCGGGCCGCCGAAGGCCTTGTCGGCCTCGGCGACGATGCGGGTGTCCGATACGATCTTGAGGTCGCCGCTGCGCTGGAGCAGCGTGATCACCGGGTCGAGGTTGCTGATCGCGTCGATCTGGCCGGATCGCATCGCGGCCACCGCGCCCGAGCCCGCGCCCACGCCGATGATGGACACGTCGCTCGGCTTGAGCCCCGCCTTGGCCAGCACGAAGTTGGCCAGCACGTTGGTGGACGAGCCCGGTGCCGTCACGCCGATCTTCTTGCCCTTGAGATCGGCCACCGACTTGTAGCCAGGCATCGTCTTCGGGTTGATGCCCAGCACGATCTGCGGCGCGCGGCCCTGCAGCGCGAACGCGCGCAGCCGGATGCCCTTGGGCTGCATGATCAGCGTGTGCTCGAACGCGCCCGACACCACGTCCGCGCTGCCGCCCACCACGGCCTGCAGCGCCTTGGAGCCGCCGGCGAAGTCGACGATGGTGACGTCCAGGCCCTCGGCCTTGAAGAAGCCCCGGCTCTCCGCGATGGTGAGCGGCAGGTAGTACAGCAGGTTCTTGCCGCCGACGGCGATCGTCAGTTTCGGCTTCTCCAGCGACTGGGCACGCAGCAGCGCGGGCGCGGCCAGCGCGCCGGCGCCGAGGAGGACAACGGAACGTCGTTGCATGAGGGTCTCCGCAGGGCGATGACCCATTGTGGCGAGGCGCGCACGCGCTGCGCAGCGGGCAAGCCCGAGGCCCCTCGTGCCGCTCGGGTTCGCACGCAGCGTGCCACGCGTGGGCGCGCAAGCGCGCCGGCGCGGGAGCGCGTCAGCCGTTGACGGCGGTGGTGGAGCGCACGACGGCCAGCGACGGGCCGAAGCGGCGGCGCACCGACTGCTCGATGCCTTCGGCGTCGAGGCCGCATTCGTGCATCAGGCGCACCGGGTCGCCATGCTCGACGAAGCGATCGGGCAGGCCCAGCTGCAGCACCGGCACCTGCAGGCCGGCGGCGGCCAGCGCTTCCAGGACGGCGCTGCCCGCGCCGCCCATGATGCTGCCTTCCTCGAGCGTCACGAGCGCCTCGTGCGTGCGCGCCATCTCGAGCACGAGCTCGACGTCCAGCGGCTTGACGAAGCGCATGTTGACGACGGTGGCGTCCAGCTTCTCGGCGGCCTCGAGCGCGGGGTACAGCAGCGGGCCGAAGGCCAGCAGCGCGATGCGGCGGCCTTCGCGGCGCTTCTCGCCCTTGCCCCATTCGAGCACGTCGAGGTCGGCCTCGGGCTTGACGCCGGCGCCGGCGCCGCGCGGGTAGCGCACGCCCACCGGGTGATCCTGCGCGAACGCGGTGCTGAGCGCGCGGCGCGTCTCGCGCTCGTCGGCCGGCGTGAGCAGGCTCATGCCCGGCACGCAGCGGATGAAGGCGATGTCGTAGGCGCCGCAGTGTGTCGGTCCGTCGGCGCCGACGATGCCGGCGCGATCGAGCGCGAACACCACCGGCAGGTTCTGCAGCGCCACGTCGTGGATCAGCTGGTCGTAGCCGCGCTGCAGGAACGTCGAGTAGATCGCCACGACCGGCTTCAGGCCCTCGCAGGCCAGGCCGGCGGCAAAGGTGACGGCATGCTGTTCGGCGATGCCGACGTCGTGGTAGCGCTCGGGGAAGCGCACCGCGAACTCGTCCATGCCCGAGCCGCCGCACATCGCCGGCGTGATGCCGATCAGGCGCTTGTCGGCCTCGGCCATGTCGCACAGCCAGTGGCCGAACACGTTGGCGAACGTCTGCTTGGGCGGCGTGGCGGGCTTCTGCAGGCCGACGGCGACGTCGAACTTGCCCGGGCCGTGGTAGTTGACCGGGTCGGCCTCGGCCAGCTTGTAGCCCATGCCCTTCTTGGTGACCACGTGCAGGAACTGCGGGCCCTTGGCGTCGCGCAGGTTCTCCAGCGTCGGGATCAGCGAGTCGAGGTCGTGGCCGTCGATCGGGCCGACGTAGTTCAGGCCGAACTCCTCGAAGATCGTGCCGGGCACGACCATGCCCTTGGTGTGCTCCTCGAAGCGCCGCGCGAACTCGTACAGCGGCGTGTTCTTGAGCATCGACTTGGCGCCCTCGCGGGCCCGAGCGTAGAACTTGCCGCTCATGAGGCGGGCGAAGTAGCGGTTCAGCGCGCCCACCGGCGGGCTGATCGACATGTCGTTGTCGTTGAGGATGACCAGCATGTCGGCCATCGATACGCCGGCGTTGTTCATCGCCTCGAAGGCCATGCCGCCGGTCATCGCGCCGTCGCCGATGATGGCCACGGCCTTGCGGTTCTCGCCCTTGAGCTTGGCGGCGTGCGCCATGCCCAGCACGGCCGAGATGGACGTCGACGAGTGCGCGGTGCCGAAGGCGTCGTACTCGCTCTCGTCGCGCTTGGGGAAGCCCGCCAGGCCGCCGTACATGCGCAGCGTGCTCATCTGCTCGCGGCGGCCGGTCAGCACCTTGTGCGGGTAGGTCTGGTGGCCCACGTCCCACACGAGGCGGTCGTACGGCGTGTTGAAGACGTAGTGCAGCGCCACCGTGAGCTCCACGGTGCCGAGGTTGCTCGAGAGGTGCCCGCCCGTCTTGCTCACGCTGTGCAGGATGTACTGCCGCAGCTCGTCGCAGAGGACGCGCAGCTCGGACCGCGACAGGCGGCGCAGGTCGGCGGGGCTGGCAATGGTCGCGAGGAGGTTGTTGCTCATGTGGCGTTCGAGGTCGGGAGCACGCCGCGCGCCGCAGGCGGCTGCGGGGCGCGATCGTGCATCAATTGTCGCGCTCGACGATCTTGTCCGCGAGGCAGGCGAGGTAGGCAGCCTGCCCTAATCCGCTGCGCGCCAGCGCCGCGTGCGCCTGGTCGCGGAGTTCGTGCGCGTACTTCTGCGCGGCCTCCAGACCCAGCAGCGACACGAACGTGGGCTTGTTCTGGTCGACGTCCTTGCCGGCCGTCTTTCCGAGCACGTGCGATTCCTGCGTGACGTCCAGCACGTCGTCGACCACCTGGAACGCGAGGCCGACGGCCGCGCCGTACTCGCTCAGGGCCGACAGCGCCGCGGCGTCGGCCGGGCCGCAGGCGGCGCCCATCAACACGCTGGCCTGCAGCAGCACGCCGGTCTTGCGGCGGTGCATGTCGCGCAGCGTGGCTTCGTCGAGCTGGCGGCCGACGCTGGCGAGGTCGATCGCCTGGCCGCCGGCCATGCCGTCGTGGCCCGACGCGCGCGCCAGCAGGCGCACGAGCGTGGACATCAGCTGCGGCGACATGCCCGAGTCGGGCGTGAGCACCTCGAAGGCCAGCGCCTGCATCGCGTCGCCGGCCAGCATGGCCTGGGCCTCGCCGTACTTCACGTGCACGGTGGGCTTGCCGCGGCGCAGGACGTCGTTGTCCATGCAGGGCATGTCGTCGTGCACCAGCGAGTAGGCGTGGATCAGCTCCACCGCGACGGCCGCGCGCAATGCGCTCGCGCGATCGCCGGACACGGCATCCGCCGCGGCCATCACCAGCAGCGGGCGCAGGCGCTTGCCGCCGTCGAGGACGGCGTAGCGCATGACGGTGCCGAGGCCCGCCGGGGACTCGTCGGAGACCCAGCGTTCGAGGGCGTGCTCGACGTCCTCCTGGCGCTCCCGCACCCATCGCGAGAATTCATCGATCTTCATGGTCGAGTCCAGGGCTTCAACTGGCCCTCCTCCAGGACTTTCACTTGTTCTTCTACGGCATCCAACCTGGAGCGACAGAATTCCAGGAGCTGTGCGCCTCGCTTGTAGGCGCTCAGCAGGCCGTCGAGCGGCATCTGGCCCGTCTCCATGGACCTCACCAACTCATCGAGTTCCGCCTGTGCAGCCTCGAAACTCTCGGGCGCTTCGGCGGGGGGCGGTGATTCGGTGCGATCCATCTGGACGGGCTCGGGCAAATGTGAATTGTAGTCATCTCGTCACGCTCGTTCGGGTGCGTTTGCAACGGACTGCACCTTTTTGCGGCAGCGCGCCACAAAAAAGGGGTCATGAATGGAGTCCAGCGCATCGTTTGGGTAAAATGGCGGGTTCGGCGCGCTGCACCCGTGCGTGTCGAAATCAGTACAGATCCACCCGCGGGGCCACCGGGTGGGGGGTTATGACAGTTTTTTGGGATCCTGGGGATCATGTCGGACCTGAGCATCACGCTAGAAGCTCTGGAGCGCGCGCGCTCTCAACTTTCCGTTTCGACCTACTTCGACGAGGACCTGTTCCGCCGCGAGCAGGAACTCATCTTCCAGCACGGGCCGCGTTATCTCGCGCACGAGCTGGCCATACCCGAAACCGGTGACTACTACGCCCTGCCGCAGGAAGGCGAGGGGCGCGTGCTCGTGCGCGCGCCGGGCGGCGGCGTGGAGCTGCTGTCCAACGTCTGTCGCCATCGCCAGGCGGTGATGCTCAAGGGCCGCGGCCAGACGGCGTCCAACATCGTGTGCCCGCTGCACCGCTGGACGTACGGCCTCGACGGCCAGCTGCTGGGCGCGCCGCATTTCGCGCAGGATCCTTGCCTGCACCTGAACCGGTACAGGACGCGCAGCTGGAACGGCCTGGTGTTCGAGGACAACGGCCGCGACGTCGCCGCCGACCTCGCGCGCCTGGGCCCGCGCGCGGAACTCGACTTCACGGGCTACGTCCTCGACAAGGTGCACGTGCACCAATGCGACTACAACTGGAAGACCTTCATCGAGGTCTACCTGGAGGACTACCACGTCGGCCCGTTCCATCCCGGCCTCGGCAGCTTCGTCACCTGCGACGACCTGACATGGGAGTTCGGCGCCAACTACTCGGTGCAGACGGTGGGCGTGTCCAACGGCCTCGCGCGCCCGGGCAGCGCCACGTACCGCAAGTGGCACGACGCGCTGCTGCGCTTCAACGAAGGCCGCCCGCCGCGCCACGGCGCGATCTGGCTCACGTACTTCCCCAACATCATGGTGGAGTGGTACCCGCACGTGCTGGTCGTCTCCACGCTGTACCCGAAGGGCCCGCAGCAGACGACCAACGTCGTCGAGTTCTACTACCCCGAGGAGATCGCCGCCTTCGAGCGCGAGCTGGTGGAAGCCGAGCAGGCCGCCTACCTCGAGACCTGCGTCGAGGACGACGAGATCGCGCTGCGCATGGACGCCGGCCGCAAGGCGCTGTTCGAGCGCGGCGACGACGAGGCCGGCCCGTACCAGAGCCCGATGGAGGACGGCATGCGCCACTTCCACGAGTGGTATCGCCAGGCGCTGACGCGCGCCCGCTGAACGCGCCATCAGTGCCCCTCGCGCAGCGGGGCGAACGCGCGGCAAGGGAGAATGGCCCGATGTCCGCTCCCCTGCTGATGATCTGCGCCTCGTTCCTGTTCGCGACGATGGGCGTGTGCGTGAAGTTCGCGTCGAACACCTATGGCCCGGGCGAGATCGTGATGTACCGCGGACTGGTCGGCATGATCGGCATCGCGCTGCTGGCCCGCTCGCGCGGCGTCTCGCTCAAGACGCGCGTGCCGATGATGCACGCGTGGCGCAGCATCGTCGGCGTCAGCGCCCTCACGCTGTGGTTCTACGCGATCGGCCACATGCCGCTGGCCACCGCGGTCACGCTCAACTACATGTCGTCGGTGTGGATGGCGCTGTTCCTGATCGGCGGCGCCGTCGTCGTCGGCGCGCAGCGCGTCGATCCGCGTCTGGTGACGACGGTGCTGATCGGCTTCGTCGGCGTCGCGATGGTGCTGCAGCCCTCGGTCGACCGCGACCAGCTGGTGCCGGGCCTCGTGGGCCTGGCGTCGGGCATGTTGTCCGCGCTCGCGTACCTGCAGGTCACCACGCTGGGGCGCGTCGGCGAGCCCGAGATCCGCGTCGTCTTCTACTTCTCGATCGGTGGCTTCCTCACCGGCCTCGCGATGTCGCTGCTGCAGGGCTGGCACACGCACCACTCGATCGCCGGCTTCCTGCTCCTGCTGGCCACCGGCGTCACGGCCACCACCGCGCAGGTGCTGATGACGCGTGCCTACGCGATCGGCAGGCCGCTTTCCAACGCGAGCCTGCAGTACCTGGGCATCGCGTTCTCGTTCGTCTACGGCATCGTGCTGTTCCACGACCCGCTCACCTGGGCGGCCGTCGGCGGCATGGCGCTGATCGTCAGCGCCGGCCTCGCGGCCTCGCGCCTGCGCGCGACGACGCTTCACGTCATCGCGCCGGACACCATCCAACCTCCATCGGACACCTGAGATGAGCACTGCCGCCCTGCCCACGCCCCTGGTCTCGCCCGAACGCCTGGTCGCCGCGCTGGCGGCCGGCGCGGCGCCCGTCATCCTCGACTGCAGCTTCGACCTGACGGACGTCGCCGCCGGAGAGCGCGCGTATGCGCAGGCGCACCTGCCCGGCGCGATCTACGCGCACCTCGACCGCGACCTGTCCACCGCCAAGACCGGGCGCAACGGCCGCCACCCGCTGCCGCCGCGCGCCGACTGGGCCGCCACCCTCGCGCGGCTGGGCGTCACGCCCGCGCGCGCGGTGGTCTGCTACGACGCCCAGGGCGGCATGTACGCGGCGCGCGCGTGGTGGATGCTGCTTTGGGCGGGGCACCGCGACGTGCGCGTCCTCGACGGCGGCCTGCAGGCCTGGCAGGCCGCGGGCGGAGCGGTCGAGGCGGGCGTCGTGGCAGCGGTCGCCGCGGCCGCGCCCTATCCGCTGGGCGACAGCCTGGTCGCCAGCATCGACGCCGACGCGCTGCAGAAGTCGCTGGGCCGAGTGACGGTGCTCGACGCCCGCGCCGGCGAGCGCTACCGCGGCGAGGTCGAGCCGCTGGACAAACGCGCCGGCCACATCCCCGGCGCGCGCTCGCGCTTCTTCAAGGACAACCTCGACGCCCGCGGCCGCTTCAAGCCGGCGGCCGAACTGCGCGCCGTGTTCGAGGCCTTCGGCGCCGCGCCCGCCGCGGTCGTGCACCAGTGCGGCTCGGGCGTGACCGCCTGCCATAACCTGCTGGCGATGGAGGCCGCCGGGCTGCCCGGCTCCATGCTGTACCCGGGCTCGTGGAGCGAGTGGTCGTCGGATCCGGCACGGCCGATCGCCGTCGGTTGAGGGCGATCAAACCCGGGTGACGCCGGGGCTGCGGTCGCGGCGCGAAAGGCGCACACTGTCTGCGTCGCCACTGCAGGAGACCGGCATGTACCGCAGCATCCTCATTCCGACCGACGGCACCGACATTACCGCCAAGGCCGTCGCCACGGGCGTCGCGCTCGCGAAGGCGCTCGGCGCGCGGCTCAGCACGATCAGCGTGAAGGAGCCGTTCCCGTACAGCGCGATCTCCGAGATGCAGCCCATCCCGCCGCAGGAGTTCTACGACGCGCAGGAGCGCATCGCGCTGAACCGCGTCAACGAGGTGGTGGCGTCGGCCAAGTCCTCGGGCATGGACTGCCAGGCCTTCACCGTCGAGGCGACGCACCCGTGGGAGGCGATCGTCGACCACGCCAAGACGCAGTCCTGCGACCTGATCGTGATGGCCTCGCACGGCCGCCGCGGCGTCAGCGCGCTGCTGCTGGGCAGCGAGACCACCCGGGTGCTGGTGCATTGCGACGTGCCCGTGCTGGTCGTGAAGTAGCCTCGCGACGCGAATGGCAATACACTGACTGAGTCAGCAATCAAGCGGACTCAGTCAGTGAATGACACCCACCCCTTCCACGTCGCCACCGTGCGCGAGTTCTCGCGCTTCTACACGCGCCGCCTCGGCACGCTCGACGAGGGCCTGCTCGACACGCCCTGGACGCTGACCGAGGCCCGCGTCGTCTTCGAGTTGGCGCAGGCGCCGTCCACCGACATGGCCGCGCTGCGTACGACGCTGGCCATCGACTCGGGCTACCTCAGCCGCCTGCTCGCCAAGTTCGACGCCGCGGGGCTGATCGCGCGCGCCGCGTCGGCCAGCGACGCGCGCAAGCAGTCGCTGTCGCTCACCGCGGCCGGCAGGAAGCTGTTCCGCACGCTCAACGAGCGCTCCAACCGCCAGGTCGCGCAGCTGCTGCAGCCGCTGCCGGGGCCGGCGCGCGAGTCGCTGGTGGGCGCGATGCGCACGGTGATGCGCGGCCTGGACGACAGCCCGCGGACGCCGGTCGTCGAGCTGCGCGGACTGCGCCCCGGCGATCTCGGCTGGGTGGTGCAGCGCCACGGAGAGATCTACGCCCGCGAGTACGGCTGGGCGATGACGTTCGAGGCGCTCGTGGCACGCATCATGGCCGACTACCTCGAGCAGCACCGGGCCGGCCGCGAGAACGCGTGGATCGCCGAGGTCGACGGCCAGCGCGCCGGCTGCGTGCTGTGCGTGCGCAAGGACGACGACACGGCGCAGCTGCGCGTGCTGCTCGTCGAGGCCCGGGCGCGCGGGCATGGCCTGGGCGCGCGGCTGGTCGACGAATGCATCCGCTTCGCGCGCGGCTGCGGCTATCGCAAGCTGGTGCTCTGGACGAACGACGTGCTCGGCTCGGCGCGCAAGATCTACCAGGCCGCCGGCTTCCAGCGGGTCAGCGAGGAGCGGCACCACAGCTTCGGCAAGGATCTCGTCGGTCAATACTGGGAACTGGCGCTGTAGGTTTCTCGCGAGCTGACATCTGCTCGTCCGCGGCGGGAAGGCACAATCTCGCGCATGTCTGCCATCTCTCCAACGGCTGTCGGTCCGCTTGCCGCGATCGACATGGGTTCCAACAGTTTTCGCCTCGAGATCGGGCAGGTGCAGGACGGCCGCTATCGCCGCCATCTCTACCTCAAGGAGACCGTGCGCCTGGGCGGCGGCCTCGACGTCGACGGCATGCTCACCGAGGAGGCCACCGAGCGCGGCCTGAAGTGCCTGTCCAGCTTCGCGCAGACGCTCAAGGCCTCGGCGCCGATGCAGGTGCGCGCGGTGGCCACGCAGACGCTGCGCGAGGCGCGCAACCGCGACAAGTTCCTGGTGCGCGCCGAGGAGGCGCTGGGCCATCCGATCGAGATCATCTCCGGCCGCGAGGAGGCCCGCCTGATCTACGCGGGCGTCGCCTTCCTGCAGCCGTCCGCCAAGCCGCGCCTGGTGATCGACATCGGCGGACGCTCCACCGAGATGATCCTGGGCGACGGCCGCGCCCCGCGCGTGGCCGAGTCGTTCCAGGTGGGCTGCGTCAGCCTGTCGATGCGCTACTTCCCCGACGGCCGCTACACGCGCGCCGCGTTTCGCGCCGCGCAGGTCGCGGCGGGTGCGGAGCTCGAGGAGGCCCTGGTGCCGTTCTCCCGCCGCCACTGGCGCGAGGCGCTGGGGTCGTCCGGCACGGCCGGCGCCGTCGCCGACGTGCTCAAGGCCAGCGGCAAGACCGACGGCCGCATCACCGCCGACGGCCTTCGCTGGCTGATCGAGCGCTGCATCGAGCTGGGCCACATCGACAAGCTCGACATCCCCGGCATGAAGCCCGAACGCCGCGCCGTGATCGCCGGCGGCCTGGCCATCCTCTACACGATCTGCGCGCAATTCGGCATCGACGAGCTGACGCCCGCCAAGGGCGCGCTGCGCCAGGGCGTCATCGTCGACCTGTCCGAGCGCCTGGCCGCCGGCGCCCAAGCAAGCGGCCACGACCTGCGCGACACGACCATCTCCGACCTGCAACGCCGCTTCCATGTGGACATCGCGCAAGCCGAGCGCGTGGCCACGACCGCGCAGGGTTTCTTCTCCGGCGCGTGGCCGCGCGCCGACGCGGAGATGCGCAAGGAACTGCGCTGGGCCTCGGCGCTGCACGAGGTCGGCCTGATGGTGTCGCATCACGACCACCACCGGCACAGTGCCTACATCGTCTCGCACGTCGACGCACCGGGGTTCTCGCAGAGCCAGCAACGCCGCCTCGGCGAACTGGTGCTGGGGCAGCGCGGTGGCCTGCGCAAGATCGAGGCGGGGCTGTCACGCGAACTGACGGCGTGGCAGGTGCTGAGCCTTCGCCTGGCCGTGATCGAGTGCCACGCCCGCGGCGAAGTCGACGCCAGCGGCCTGAAGCTCACCCGCACCGCGGATGGCGCGCACCTGACGTTCTCGCCGCAATGGGCCGAAGACCATCCGCGCACGGCCTACCTGCTGCGCGAAGAGGCGGATCTGTGGGCGCGCCAAGGCGCGTTGCTGCTGTCGCTCAATTGAGCTCGCCGCACGCACGGTGATCGAATGCCCGGCATGCCGGGCGTTTTCATGTGCCGCGCACGCGGATGCGGTGAAGTGCAGCACACGTCGGTTCGAAAGCCGGCTCGCTGCGCGCATCGCACGCGCCCGCGACGCCGGCGCGCGCGAACAGGCGCGGGACCGCATGCTGCACCGCGCCTGGTCGAAAACGACTCGAGCGCCCGCGCCGCGCGCGCTCTCGCGTGGGCGGCAGTCGGCAGTCGGCGGTCGGCAAGAGCCGCCTGGTGCGCGGACCGCGCTGTTCCCACGTCGATTCGGAACTTGAGCGCCAGCCTCTGGCCGTATCGGGTGCGCTT